>Ga0208764_10000564_pt1 | contig 23807 bp, 24 predicted proteins | sample ETNtaG_18_FD_185762 | JGI IMG/M metagenome (GOLD analysis project Ga0208764, IMG submission 185762) | Marine microbial and viral communities from oxygen minimum zone, Eastern Pacific Ocean - ETNP201302SV91 (SPAdes) (version 2) | ecosystem: Environmental > Aquatic > Marine > Oceanic ... | reverse complement strand
TGAGTATAATTTTGACACTGAAACTTCTATGAAAGAGCAAATTAACAGGGGAAATAAAATAGATACTTCTCCAAAGATTATGGCAAACCTAATTTATTATTCAGAGCTAACAAATAACTTAGATATGGATATCAGAATACAAAAAATGGGTAAATATTTTACTGATGCAGCTAATTTACATGAGTACAAAGGCCATACTCTTATTCATTCAAAATTTCTCTACAAATTCTCTAGAACTTTATACGCTTATCTAGAAATTAATAACCTTGCTAATAAAGATTATGCAGAAAGAGCTGATTATAACTTTTATGGAGGAGACAGGTACTTCCCAGGAAGAGAAAGAGAATTCTTAATTGGATTTAAATTTTCTTATTAGAAAAAGTTTTCCTTTAGGCTTTAAAAAATAGATAATTCACTTTATGAATGAGAAGAAAAAGAACATAAATTTTGAGAAATCTTTAAGTGATTTAGAGAAAATCGTAGAGAATCTAGAGTCCGGAGATCTGAGCTTAGAAGATTCTCTAAAGGCCTTTGAGAAAGGAATTAAACTAGCTAGAGAATGCCAAGAAAAGTTAGCAAAAGCAGAACTTCAAGTAGAAAAACTTATAAGTGAAAATGGAGAGTTGAGTAAAACTACACTTGAAGATGCATGACAGTAAAGAATTTCTTGAATCTTATAAATTAAGGATTGAAAATTCCTTAAAAGAAATACTATTTGTAAATACTCCAAATAGACTTCAAGAGGCCATGAGCTATTCAGTACTCGGTGGAGGAAAAAGACTTAGACCTTGTTTAACTTATATTGCCTCTGAGATTGGCCCAAAAAAAGTGCCACCAAAAACTGTAGATAATGTTGCTGCTTCTGTTGAGCTTATTCATTGCTACTCACTAATACATGATGACCTTCCTGCTATGGATGATGATTCATTACGAAGAGGAAACCCAACATGCCATAAAGTCTTCGGTGAAGATATTGCAATATTAGCAGGAGACGCTTTGCAAACCTTATCTTGTTCAATAATTATGGAAGAAAAGAAATTAGAAGATCATGAAAAAGTAGCCATTATTAAAGTTATAACTAGAGCTTGTGGTTGGAACGGAATGGTTGAAGGTCAATTAATTGATATATCTAATGACCACAGTCTAGATGAAAAAGAATTAGATCAAATGCACATTAAGAAAACTGGTGAACTCATTAAAGCTTCTTTAATAACTGGATCTTTGATTTCTGGTTTGAATTCGGAACAAATTAAGTTGATCTCTAATTTTGGGGAAAAAATAGGTCTTGCCTTTCAAATAATAGATGACTTATTAGATGTAGATAAGGATTCTAAGTCAGGCAAAGAAAGAAATTCAGATCTAAGAAATGGAAGAATAACCTACCCCTCCCTTCTGGGAGTAGAAAAATCAAGAAAGAAAGCTTTAGCGTTAAGACAGGAAGCAAAAGAGATATTAAGTAATTTAAATACTAGAGTAGAAAAACTATCTTTAGTAGCAGACTTTGTTGTTGAAAGGAATTCGTAATATGAAGATATTTGAATCAATACCTCGGGAAAAACCAGATTCTAAATTCCTTAAAGATATAGATACTCCTAAAGACCTGAGGGCTCTTGATATAAAAGATCTTCATAAAGTGTCTGATGAATTAAGAGAATATCTTCTTTATAGTGTAGGAAAAACAGGGGGTCATTTTGGTGCAGGGCTGGGGGTTATAGAGCTAACAGTGGCTTTGCATTTTGTTTTTAATACTCCGGAAGATAAATTAGTTTGGGATGTAGGCCATCAAACTTATCCTCATAAAATATTAACTGGTAGAAAAGATTCATTAAAAACCATAAGAAAATCAAATGGTTTAGCGCCATTTACTACGCCAGAAGAAAGTGAATACGATGCTTTTGGTGTGGGTCATTCGAGCACTTCAATAAGTGCCGCCCTAGGAATGGCTACAGCAAGTAGAATTAATGAAGATGAGAAAGAAGTGGTTGCTATTATTGGTGATGGAGCCATGACTGCAGGCATGGCCTTTGAGGCCTTAGCTCACGCAGGATCAATTGATGAGAATTTGCTAGTAATATTGAATGATAATCAAATGTCAATTTCGAATAATGTAGGTGGGTTAAAGAATTATCTAGCTAAAATTTCGACAAGTAAATTTTATAACCAATTAAGAGAAGGAGGAAAAACTGTATTACGATTTATACCGAAAGCTGGGAAGTTTGTTAGAAAAGCAGAAATACATGCTAAAGGAATGATTGCTCCTGGGACATTATTTGAAGAGTTAGGTTTTATATACGTAGGGCCAGTCAATGGACATGATTCAGTAGCTTTAACTAAGGTCCTAAGAAACATGAGAAACATTAAAGGTCCGAAAATTCTTCATACTATAACCCAAAAAGGGAGAGGATTTCTGCCTGCTGAATTAGACCCTGTAGGATTTCATGCAATTGACAAAATTAAACCTCTTAATGGTAATGAAAAGCCAAAAAAAGAAACCTATTCAAAAATATTTGGTGATTGGCTAAATTTTACTGCAGAACATGAAGATAAACTGGTAGCAATCACGCCTGCAATGAGCGAAGGATCAGGAATGGTTGAGTTTTCAGAAAGACATCCAGAGAAATTCTTTGATGTTGCTATAGCAGAACAACATAGTGTAACTCTGGCAGCTGGAATGGCTTCAGAGGGATTAAAGCCTGTAGTAGCTATCTATAGCACCTTTCTTCAAAGAGCATATGATCAATTAATTCATGATGTTTCTATACAAAATTTGGATGTGTTGTTTGCTATAGATCGAGCCGGTGCAGTAGGAGCTGATGGACCAACACACCAAGGGGCCTTTGATTTAACTTTTCTAAGATGTATTCCAAATATTATTATCATGACTCCTTCAAATAAAAAGAATCTTTGGAAAATGTTGAACTTTGGAATTAATTACGAAGGACCTGTGGCTGTAAGATACCCTAGGGGAGAAGCGAAAGGAGATAACTTCATAAAAGATAGATCATTAATTAAACTTGGAAAAAGTGATTTAATTAAAGAATCAAAAGAAAAAGAAATAGCAATCTTATCGTTTGGTTCTTGCCTAGAACTGGCCCTAGAAATCTCTGCTCAAGTAGATGCTACTGTCGTAGATATGAATTTTGTTAAGCCTCTGGATGAAGCAAGAATAGATGAACTCACCTCTTATAGATTATTAGTTACATTGGAAGAAAACTCACTTAAAGGTGGAGCTGGATCGGCAGTTACAGAATATATATCAGAGAAAGGTGTGGTACCTAGAATCTTAAATATTGGATTTCCTGATAACTTTATAGCCCATGGAGACCAAGAAAATCAAAGAATAAATGCCGGTTTAGACAAGGACCTTGTGGTTAAAAGAATAAAAGAGAAGTTGAATTAGTTTGAAAAAATAAATAATAAGTAGATTGCTGTAACTAAAAAAGCTGTTATTAAACCCGATAAGGCATCATCTAACATTACCGCCCTACTTGACTGCTTCTTATCTATTCTTCCTATTAATCCTGGTTTTCTTATATCTAAATATCTAAAAATTAAGAAACTAATTAACAACCAATCTAGTTGATTATCAAAGAAGAACAAGGGAAAACAAGAGATCCACATTCCAGTGAATTCGTCCCAAACAAACCTTTGGGCATCCTTTTCAGATCCCATGGTAACTTCATACAATTTCTCTCCTATAAAATAAGAAAATATTAAAAAGAATAAGAAGCCTATAAAGCTGAAATAGCTAGTTATAAAAAAATAAAAAATTAACCCTGCTGCTGCACTTGCTAAAGTGCCTGGAGCATAAGGAATCGTGCCTATCCTGAAACCTGTAGCTAAAAGCTCAAGGGTTGTTTTAAAGAGACCTTTCATAATTAGTTATTTTAAAAATGCTGGTAACCTTCTAGGTCGATCACCACTTCTTTTCTTTTATTGAAGAGTTTAAGTTCATTTGAATTATTTATTTTCCCTATCTCTGTAATTTTGACCCCTTCCTCTTTAGATATTTCTAGAATCTCTTTTCTGTTGTCAATTGGACTTGTAAAGCATATCTCATAATCATCTCCCTTATTGAGAAGAGAGTAATCAAAAGATTTTCCAAAGGGATGAGGTACTTTCTCTAAATTAACTTTTGCACCTTTATTACTCATAGTACAAATCTCTTGGAGATCTTGAAAAAGACCATCCGAGATATCTATAGCTGAATTAACTAAACCATTTAACTTTAAAGCTACACCAGTTCTTAATTGTGGACGCGTATAAGCTATACAAGAACTCCCTCTCTCTCCTTTAGAATATTGCTGTAAGGAAGCATATGATTCTCCGATCTTTCCAGTTACAAATATTAAATCTTCTTCTTGAGCGCCGCTCCTAGAGATTATTCTTCTATTCCTAGAATAACCTCCTGCTTGAACAGTTATAGATAGAGATCCCTTAGTTACGTCACCTCCTATTAGAGGAATTTTAAATTCTGATGATATGTCTTTTAGTCCTGATTTAAAGTCAGACAGCCATTCCCTCGAAGGACTATCTAATGTTATTGAGAGCATAAACCAAGAAGGTTCAGCTCCACAAGCCAAGATATCACTTAAAGAAATTGCTACAGATCTATATGCTATATCAGAAGCATTCATATCATTAAAAAAGTGTATATCAGATATAGAAGTATCTGAAGATAATATGCTGAACTCCTGATTAGCAGGTTCTACTACTGCTGAGTCGTCACCCACTCCAAGAATGATGCCTCGGTCGACTAAAAAAGCCGACCCGACATCAGAGAAAAACTCTTGGATTAATTGTTTTTCGTTAAGGCTTTCTTTGTCCTTAAACAAAACAAATTAAATTTACTCAGGAATAGATTCAAATAGTCCAGTGGCTCCCATTCCGCCACCAACACACATTGTAACTATTCCATATTTTCCACCTCTTCTTCTTAATTCACGAGTAAGGTGGCCAACTTGCCTCGAACCAGTCATTCCAAAAGGATGTCCTATAGCAATAGAACCGCCATTTACATTTAATTTCTCTGAAGAAATTCCAAGTTTGTCTCTAATGTGAACAACTTGAGAAGCAAAAGCTTCATTAAGCTCCCAAAGATCAATATCATCTACCGTTAAATTTGCTTTTTCTAATAATTTTGGGATAGAAAAGACAGGACCTATTCCCATTTCATCTGGTTCACAGCCCACAACAGTAAATCCACGAAAATAGGCTGTAGGTTTAATTCCTAATTCATTTGCCTTATCTTCACTCATTACCATCGTTACAGAAGCTCCATCTGACAATTGAGAAGAGTTACCTGCTGTAACAGAACCATTTTCTGGATCAAAAACAGGGTTAAGACTGGACAATCCTTCTAAAGTTGTCTCTGGTCTATTGCAATCATCTCTATCAACTACACCATCCACTTCTTTCTCTGCACCGGTTTCTTTGTTTCTTAAAATCATCTTAGTCTCCATTGGAATGATTTCATCATCATAAAGACCTGATTCCTGAGCTGCTGCGGTTCTTTGTTGACTTGAAAGAGCATATTCATCTTGAGACTCTCTACTTACGCTGTATCTCTTTGCAACTGTTTCAGCTGTTATTCCCATGGCATGGTAAATACCTGGGACCTCTTCAGCCAATTTCTCATTTACATACATATGCATGTTTCCATGGCCTTGGGTTGTACTTATTGATTCAACTCCACCTGCAATTATGCAATCTGAGAATCCACTTTGCACTTGAGTTGCAGCCATAGCAATTGTTTGCAGACCTGAAGAACAATATCTATTTACTGTTGTTCCTCCTACCTGAATAGGCAGATCTGATAAAACTGCTACATTTCTAGCTATGTTATGTCCTTGGGCCCCTTCTGGAGCTCCACAACCTAAAATCATGTCATCAATCATCGATTTATCCACTTCTGGGTTTCTTTCCATGATCGCATTTACTAAATGTGCAGTCATATTATCCGCACGTGTATTGTTAAAAGCACCTCTAAACGATTTTGCTAGGCCTGTTCTAACGCTATCTACTATTACTGCATTAGGCATATTTTCTCCTTATTTTTGTTAGGGCAGATGATGTTAGGTTACTAATTAATAATAATCAAGCAAATATAAAGCTATACTTAATTATGGAGCTTTAAAGGAAATTTATATTTGCAATGAATAGGACTGAAAGGGCAACCTTCGCACAAAAGGAATTAAATAGACTATTTCCTGACCCCCCCATACCTCTTGATCATGATTCAGTTTTTACTCTATTAATTGCAGTTCTCTTATCTGCACAATGCACTGATAAAAGAGTTAATAAGGTCACTCCTGAGCTATTTTCTTTAGCTAACAATCCTAATGATATGAGCAAATTAAGAACTAATGAAATCAGGAAGATAATAAAGCCTTGTGGTCTATCTCCAAAAAAATCTAGAGCTATTAAAGAACTTTCAAAGATAATTATGAAAGATTATGAAGGATTGGTACCTGAAAGCTTTGAAAATTTAGAAGATTTACCTGGTGTTGGTCATAAAACTGCCTCTGTTGTTATGAGTCAAGGTTTTGGTCATCCTGCTTTTCCTGTAGATACGCATATACATCGGTTAGCTCAAAGATGGAGACTAACTAACGGTAGAAATGTAACCCAAACAGAAAAAGATCTAAAAAGAACCTACAAAAAAGAAGATTGGAATCTACTTCATCTACAAATAATAATGTATGGAAGAGAATTTTGTTCTGCAAGAGGGTGTAATGGTTTTATTTGCCCTATCTGTGCAGAGGTTAATAAACAAAGAAAAACTCCTTTAAGAGTAAAAAAATCTTAAAAAGAGTTAATGTAGTTTGTTTTGGTTTGCTATGATTACAAACTAAATTAACTTTTAAATTAAACCCCAAATGATAAACAAACAATCAACTGAGGACTTTGATAAAGACCTATGGAATGCCTTGGAAAATGAAAAAAATAGACAAGAAGAGCACATAGAACTTATTGCTTCGGAAAATTATACTTCTAAAGGAATACTAGAAATACAAGGGTCAGTACTAACTAATAAGTACGCGGAAGGCTACCCTGGAAAAAGATATTACGGAGGTTGTGAATTTGTAGATATTGCTGAATCACTAGCCATAGAAAGAGCAAAAGAACTTTATAAAGCGGATTATGCAAATGTCCAACCTCATTCTGGAGCAAACGCCAATGCAGCAGTTTATTTAGCTTTGTGCGATGCGGGTGATGTTGTATTAGGAATGAGCTTAGATCATGGAGGCCATCTTACTCATGGAGCTAAAGTTAATTTTTCAGGAAAAACCTATCAATCCTTTCAATACGGTCTATCCCCTATAAATGGAGAGATAGACTATGATGAGGTAGAGCAGTTAGCAAAAGAACATAGCCCTAAAATGATTGTAGCTGGGTTTTCTGCTTATTCAGGAATAGTAGATTGGAAAAGGTTCAGAGAAATTGCTGATGAAGTTAATGCATATTTGTTAGTAGATATGGCGCATGTGGCTGGGCTAATTGCAGCTGACTTATACCCCTCTCCTGTTCCTCATGCTGATGTTGTAACAACCACAACTCATAAAACTCTTAGAGGACCTAGAGGTGGGTTAATTATTGCCAAGGAAAATGAAGAAATTCATAATAAATTAAACTCTTCAATATTTCCTGGTACTCAAGGTGGTCCTCTAATGCATATAATTGCTGCTAAAGCCCTTTGTTTTAAAGAAGCTCTTCAACCTGAATTTAAAGAATACCAGAATCAAGTTAAGATAAATGCAAAAACAATGTGTGAAGTCTTCATGGAAAGAGGAGTAGATATTGTTTCAAACGGTACTGAGAATCATATGTTTTTAGTTGACCTAATCAGTAAGGGAATAACAGGAAAGGCGGTAGATGCTGCTTTAGGATTGGCAAATATTACTGTAAATAAAAATGCTGTTCCTAATGACCCCCACTCTCCTTTTATAACTAGTGGTTTAAGAATAGGAACGCCTGCTTCTACTACCAGGGGCTTTAAAGAAAAAGAGGTATCTATGGTCTCAAATTGGATTTGCGATATTATTGAAGATCTGGATAACGATAAAATGATTAATAAAGTTAAATTAAATGTGAAAGAGCTTTGCTCTAACTTTCCGGTTTATAATTCCTAATTATGCATTGTCCTTATTGTTCCTACACCGATACAAAAGTTATCGATTCAAGATTAATTGCTGATGGTCTCCAAACGAGGAGAAGGAGAGAATGTTCTGAGTGTGGAGAAAGATTCACAACCTTTGAAACTGCTGAACTCCTTATGCCTAAAATTATTAAGCAAAGAAATAATATGAGAGAGCCTTTTAACGAACAAAAACTCAGGGAAGGTTTATATAGGGCATTAGAAAAAAGGCCAGTAGGAGAAGAAGAGATTGAAAAACTTGTCGAGGATATAAAAAAAGACATAAGATCAACCGGGGAAAGAGAAGTCAAGTCTAGGTTGATTGGAGAGGTCATTATGAGAAGGTTAAGAAGGTTAGATGAAGTTGCATTCATTAGATTTGCTTCGGTTTATAGAAGATTTGAAGATATAACTGAATTTAGTGAAGAGGTTAATAAATTAACTAAAGACTAGTGGAAAACCTGAAAGAAGAGTTTATGGGAATTGCTCTTAAGACCGCACAAGAAGCAAAAAATATTTCCTACCCAAACCCTATGGTAGGAGCAATTCTACTAAAAGACGGAGAAATAATTGGCAAAGGAACTACCCAAGAAGCTGGTAGAAATCATGCTGAAATTTCTGCTATTGATGACGTTAAAAAGAATTTTCCCTTAGGTTGGGGAAAAAAAATTAAAGACTCCTCTTTATATGTGACTTTAGAGCCATGCAGTAAAACAGGCAGAACTCCTCCTTGCTCAGAAGAAATAGTAAAAAATAAAATAAAAGAAGTTTTCATAGGCTCGCTAGATCCAAGCCAAAATGGTATGAAAAAGCTAGAAGCTTTAGATTTAAAAGTCGAATCTGGTATTTTGAAGAAAGAAACAGATAAACATCACAGAGGATTTCTTACTAGAATAAATACAAAAAAACCATTTGTTAAATGCAAAATAGCTTGCTCAATAGATGGAGGTATGGCTCTTAAGAATGGAGAAAGTAAATGGATTACATCAAAAGCTTCCAGGAATGACGCTCATCAAGTAAGGCATGAGTCAGATGCAATCCTCACTGGAATTGGAACGGTTCTTTCTGATGACCCTAAAATGACAGTTAGACATATCAATACTGAGAAACAACCTATAGTATGCGTTCTTGATACTGAGCTTAGGCTTAATGGTAGAGAAGAAATATTTAACCGAGAGACTAACTCATATATTTTTTCAAAAAGAGATAATAAAAAGATTAATAACCAGAGAGTTAGAGTTAAAACAGTAGATATAAAAGATGGAGCCCTTAATCTCAAACAAATACTAGAAATCTTAGCAGAAGAAGGAGTCTCGGAATTAATGATAGAAGCAGGTCCAAAGCTAGTAGCTAGTTTTATAAATGAAGATCTTATTGATGAATATATTTTCTATTTAGCTCCTAAGGTTATGGGGAAAAATAAGATAAGTTTCTTAGATTTTAATAAAAATCTAAATAACATAGCGTTACAATTTACAAAAACAGCAGTACTAGACGGCGATCTAAAGATAATAGCTAGAAGGACTTAGAAATGAGCATTAATAACACTGAAGAACTAATTCAAGATATCTCAGAAGGAAAGATGGTTGTTCTTATGGATGATGAAGATAGAGAAAATGAAGGAGATCTCATTTTAGCAGCCGAAAAAGTTAGTCCGGAAGCAATAAACTTTATGGCAACTCATGCTAGAGGCTTAATCTGCCTTGCTCTTAATGAAGAAAGGTGCAAGAAACTAGGCTTAGAACAAATGGTAAAAAATAATGGTACAGAATTAGGAACTGCATTTACTGGATCTATTGAAGCTGCCACGGGAGTAACCACAGGAATATCTGCTGCAGACAGATCTACAACAATCCAAGCTGCTGTAAAAAAGAATGCGGTAGCTGAAGATATTGTTCAGCCCGGCCATGTATTTCCTATTAAAGCTCAGAATGGAGGAGTATTAACTAGAGCAGGACATACTGAAGCTGGAACTGACCTTGCAAGCTTAGCAGGATTTGATTCTTCTGCCGTAATAGTTGAGATTATGAATGAAGATGGAACTATGGCCAGAAAGAAGGACTTAATTAGCTTTGCAAAGAAGCATTCCCTGAAACTTGGAACCATAGCTGACTTAATACACTACAGAAATACCAATGAGAGAAGTGTTGAAAAGTTAGGAGAAACAAAAGTAGAAACAAGGTTTGGTAAATTCGATCTTTTTGCGTATGAAGACACTATATTTAATCAAACTCATTTAGTTCTTAAAAGAGGTGAAATAAGTAAAGAAGAAGCTTGTCTAGTTAGAGTCCAGACCTTAAATACAATTCAAGACGTCATGGGAATAAATGAGTTTGGAAAAAGGCCTTCATTTGATCAAAGTCTTAGTAAAATCTCTAAAGAAGGAACTGGAGTATTATTGCTTCTATCTAAAAGAGAATCTACAGAAGAATTAAAGGCTAATTTTAAATTTCTCCAAGATAAAATATATAAAGATAGAGCTAGCTCTGAAGATAACAGAACTGTCGGGGTTGGTTCTCAAATCCTAAAAGATCTGGGTATTGGTAAAATAAAATTAATAGGTTCTAAAACTAACTATCCTTTATCTGGATTTGATCTAGAAATAACTGAATTTATAGAGGAGCTATGAAAAAGAAAGGACTATCAAAAGATATTACGTTAACAGAAACTTCAAGCGACTCAGTTTATGGAATTATTTCTACTAATTGGAATTCACATATTGTCGACATTCTAAAAGAAAATGCTCTGTCCACCTTATTAGAAAATGGAGTAAAAGAAGAACATATAATAGAGAGAATTGTTCCAGGGGCTTTTGAACTTCCAGTCGCAGCAAAGAATCTTTGCCCTGATGTTGATGCGGTAATTGCTTTAGGAGCAATAATTAAAGGAGAAACTCCCCATTTTGACTTTATTTCTCAGGCCTGTTCCATTGGTTTAATGCAAGCTTCGCTTGATACTAGCAAACCAGTTCTTTTTGGAGTATTGACTACAGAAAATGAAGAACAAGCGTTAGACAGATCTTTAACTGAGAAAGGAAATAAAGGAAGGGAGTTAGCTTTAAGTGCACTACAAATGGTAGAGCTATTGAGAAAATGAAATCTTCTTCTCCCACTAGATCTAGAGATAAAGCGTTGCAATCTCTATACGAAGCAGACCTACAGGGTGTTTCTTTAAAAGAAATCTTTAATAAAGATACTGAAATAAAAAATGCATTCTACAAAGATCTAATGGAAGGAGTTATTCATAAGATAGATGACCTTGATGAAATTATTATTAAGAACACTAATAGAAAAGTTTCTGAAATAGACCCTATAGAAAGGAATATTTTAAGACTTTCTATATCCGAATTAATTGATTCATCTACTCAACCCGCCATCTTAATCAACGAAGGTATTAGAATGGCTAAAAAATATGGATCAATAGAAGGCTATAAGTTTGTCAATGCAGTGCTTGATAAATTTGTGAAAGAAATTAAGGTTTAGGTGATAGGAAGATAGGAGAAGACCAAGCTCTTTCTTCCGCTAAAGACAGACAATCGTTTCCTAAGCTTGGATAACCACACATCTCAACTTTTAAACATTCTCCATTTTCTCCTTTTTCCGTGCAAATGGTTCCAGCACCATTAATAGCCAAGGAGGGTTCTTGTATTGCCCTTACGTAATAAGTAATCTCTCTGTTTTGTTTTATAAAATCATTATCTGTAAAAATAGCCGTGCACCCTTCTAGCCCCTCATCGCATTGAAAAACTTTCCAAGGATCCTGGATCAACCCTTCAATGGGTTCATCTTTATAACTTTGAGGCATAATCCTTATTACTTCTAACTTTGTAATTCTTTTCCTTTCATCGGAAGGATTAAAGCATTCTCCATTGCACATCTTTTCAATTGTTTGTTCATTCACATTCTCATAAAGAGAAAAATCACATCCCGGATTCTGGATCTGAGCTCCTATAGCTTTAATCTCAAAAGTTGGATTAGAAGAAATAAAAACTTCACTTCCCATAGGCAATAAGCCCTCAGGATGATTAGTAAGATTAAACCATAGAAGAATCCTATCTCCACTTGTTGCATAAACCTCTCTTGATTGCATTGAATCCCATAATGAATTCATTGATCTCTTTTTTGAGTGAATTGCTACTAAGCCTCCTGAATAAAGATAAGAGACTGCTCTTTCATTCTGACTGGGTAAAACTTGTAAGTCTTCAATATTAATATCCCCCTTAGATCTAGGTATTTTATATTCAGAAGAATCAAATACTCCTCCTAAATCAACCTGTAAGGTTGAATCAGAAGATAGCCGAGATTCTGTATTCAGTTTTCTATCTATCTCTTTAAATCCATTACCTGGCCTAGAAGAGTGATTGTCGCTGGAACCAATCATTCCAAATTTAAATCTACCTGGAGGTTCTTGAGTAAAGTCACCTAGAGCAAGAGCATATTGAACTGACATTTTTGGTCTATAACTAAAGGCCGGCAAAAAACAATCCTTACATTGCCCAGAATCTATCCATTCTCTTCCATCCAACCCTGGGATAGTTAATAACCCAAATGGTCTTGCAGCTACATAATTTTGTATGGCTTCTTTCGCTCTAACATCACATTCAACCTGGCTCCCTGCTGCTATCCTACATCTTTCTCTGATAACCTCTCCTGCTTGAAAACACTCAGGAGTATAATTATCAGTTGGGTCTGGACATATATAGTTTCCTGGTTCAATTTCTGCAAACCCTTCCCAGTTTCTATATTCTTCGGAATTACCATGTCCTGAATAAACCTCTACTAACTTTTGGAAATCATTGTTATGAAATCCATTAGAAATTTGATTTGTCCAGTTGATCAGTGGAGGGGAGTTATTTCCCCAGCTCGATCCATGAGGAATAACTAAGAAATCTAAATTCCAGTCTTCTAACTTTGAAAAAAGTTCTTTTGGAGTATCTGCAATCTCATAACAATCATTGTAAAGATCGTGTACGGATCTATCTTTTGAACAATCCACTAAATTCTTGGCTATCTCTAATTTATATTTAAGATCAAAATAATCTTGTCTATTTTTAAAATCAATAACTGATGATATCGATAATCCTATATTTCCAATTGCTCCTAAAAATTGATAGTAATCTGAGTCTCTGCCTGCCGCTATAGGTCTTAAAGGTATGTCTGAATCACTAATGCCTTTGATAATTATATTTTTATGTCCGTAATGATTATTGGGATCAATGCTTGTTTGAGTCCACTCCCATCCTAAGAAAGGTACCATATCAGTTTCTAAATCTGGGTTAGATTCTTTGCTACATTGCTGAATAGCAGTGATGCTTTCCTTCCATTCTCTAGAACTTAATAACTCCGCATGATCTGAAAGAGAGAAAAAATCTAGATTGGAACAAAATCTTGCAAAGTTACATGCATCAGCAACTGGATTTGCTCCTTCTCCACCCAAAATAGGTAAATTTAAAAAACTTGCATCCATTGAGTAAGTGGAATGAACATGCAGGTCTCCAAAATAGATTTCTTTTTGGCCTAAAGATTCTTCGTAAGCTCTACTGCCATCAAGAACTATGCCTGGACTCCCAGGTTTGCCCAACCAATTAAAAGTAACTGAAATAAATAAGAAAATTAAAAGAAGAACAAGGCTGGTACTAATGTATAAGGTCCACTTCTTTAGAGCCCTCAGCATTTATTGACTAACTTGTCTGAGTTTCAGAGTTTATGAGATTAAATTGATTTAAATTATCTGAAATTAAGTAATAGTGAGACCTTCTAGCATTTTCTTTTAGAAGTTTAACTTTATAAATCTTTCCCTCTCTAAAACTTTCTAAAATTTTTATTTTCTCTCCCTTCCTCATCTTATAAAGATCTCTTGCATCTACCGTTGCGTTATGCAGAAAAAAATCGCCATCTGAAAGAAGATCTTTAGAAATATCTACTCTTATTGCGTCATTCTTGTAATGATAAAGAACAGCAGAAGAGAAGTTTTTAGATTCAAATTCTGAACCTATATCAAAGTCTAATTTCTCATCAGAGAATGCTAAAAAGGAAGAAGCAAAAAGAATTATAGAAATTAATATTCGAAACATCACAAAGGATATTGTCTAACAATAGTATCTTCTCGTCTAGGGCCAGTTGAAATCATAACAATAGGCACCTGACATAAAGATTCTATCTTTTCTATAAAAGATTTTGCCTTATCATCTAAGTCTTCAAAATCTTGCAAACCGGAGCAAGGTTTTTTCCATCCTGGCATAGAAATATATGATGGATTAACTTCACTAATAGACATTGTTTCTAATAAATCATCTACGGTGTCTCCTTTGTAGTCAGTACAAATTTTTATTTCATCTAAACCGTCTAAAACATCAATCTTAGTTAAACAAAGACCGTCTATGCCATTCAATTTAACAGTATGAGATAGAAGTACAGCATCTAACCAACCACACCTTCTGGGCCTACCAGTAGTTGCGCCAACTTCTCCTCCTGTTTTTGCAATATATTCACCAGTAGAATCATGTAATTCTGTAGGAAAGGGACCTTCTCCAACTCTTGTAGTATAGGCTTTTGCTATTCCTAGAGAATAATCTATAGCCCTAGGATCAATCCCAACCCCTGAAGCTATTCCTCCTATAGAAGAATTACTTGAAGTTACATAAGGATAGGTTCCTAAACTAATATCTAACAGCGCCCCTTGAGCTCCTTCAAAGAGTATCTTTTCCTCTTTTAGAATATGATTGTCTATATCAGAAATTACATTACCAACATAAGGCTTAAGCTTCTCTCCTTGCTTTATATTCTTTTCAAACAATTCATTTAAATCAATTTCATCTGAGTTAAATGAGTGTTTAAAAATTGAATTATAAGAATCTAAGACCTCTTCAAGTCTGTCTCTAAGCTTAACTTCATCGTATAAATCCGCCACCCTGATAGAACGTCTTCCAACTCTGTCTTCATAGGCCGTTCCTATTCCTCGCCCTGTAGTTCCTATTTTTGTTAGCTTCTTTGACCCTTCTCTTAATTGATCTAATTTTATGTGGTAAGGCTGTATGAGGCTGGAGGCTCTACTAACTATCAATCTATCCTGAATGTCTCCTAAGTGACTTCTAGCATCCTCAATTTCATCAAAGAGAGCATCTAGACTTATAACAACTCCTCTGCCCAAATAGCATTTTATTCCCTTATGACAAATTGCTGAAGGCAGTAAATGGAAAACAACTTTTTCTCCATCTATTATTAGCGTATGTCCTGCATTGTGACCGCCCTGATATCTTACTGCTGCTTTTAAATCTTTAGCTAAATGATCTACTACTTTACCCTTTCCTTCGTCTCCCCATTGAAGCCCTAATAAAGAAATTAAATTACTCATTATTTTTCCTTGTAAACTAAACTAGTTACAGCCAGTAAATCTAAATCAAATCCTACTGCCGGTCTATGATTGTTTATATCGCTTATACCGTCATACCTTCCACCTTTTGCTAGGGCATGACCAGCTTCCTCAACATAAGCAGCAAAAACTACACCAGTGTGATACTTAAATCCTAAGGTTTCACCTAAATCAATATATAAATCTACCTCTTTTTTCTTTTTTATACCTAGAACTAACAATCTTAAATAATTTAACTCTTCTTCAATTGAAGGCAGAATACTAGAAAGCTTTTTCTTTGCTTCATCTATTATTTCTTCACCACCATAGAGAGAAGAAAGATTTAGTAACAAGTCTATATCTTCTTGATCTAACTCTTTAGAAACTTCCATTAAATCAGATTCTGATTTTCTATTAAGAGCTTTATTTAACTCTTTTTCATTCACGCCCCTAGCTACAGCTTTATTTAGAACTAAGGCAGTCACCTTAGATGAGCTAAGGCTTATTGTTACATCTTCAACACCTATAACTTTTAAGCTATCTATCATTAAGCATATGCTTTCTATCTCAGCCTCCATTGAAGCATCGCCAAATATTTCAGCTCCAACTTGGATAGTTGATCTAGATCTATTAATTGGAGATGATTTGCTCTTAACAACATCCCCCGCATAGCAAAGTTTAATAATATCTTTAGACTTTATCCTATAAGCATCAATCCTAGCGGCTTGTTCAGAAATATCTGGCCTTATAGAAACTTCTTCAGAAGATATTTCATCTTTAAAAGAGAATGCATAATCAATAATTTCATCGTGAGCCTTTCCTCCTAAATTTCTTTTATATTCTAATAGAGGTGGAATGACATACTCGTAGCCAGATTCCAAATAAAGATCCAATAAAGATCTTCTTAGTTTCTCTACTTGGATAGCTTTCGGTGGGAGTATTTCATCAACACCCTCTGGAAGACTCCAGGGAACTTTTGAACTCATTAAAAAGTCTTTATTTGGGAGAAGATTTATCTAAATATTTAAAGAAATCACTGTCAGGATCTAGAAGGAGTATGTCTTGTTTGCTCTCAAAAGTAGACTGATAAGCTCTCAGGCTCCTAGTGAAATCATAAAACTCAGGATCTTTATTGTATGCATTAGCATAAATAGAAGTTGCTAAAGCGTCTCCATTACCTTTTATTTCTTCAGATCTCCTGTATGCGTCTGCAATAATAATAGTCTTTTCTTTATCTGCTGTAGCTCTAACCTTTAAACCTACCTCTCTTCCTTGGGCTCTCAATTCTTTTGCTAGCCTTTCTCTTTCAGTTCTCATTCTGTTATAAACAGACTCACTTACCTCAGAAGGCAAATCTATTTTCTTCACTCTAAGATCAATTACTTCTATACCTAATTCACTTCTAGCTATACTGTTTAATTGACTAGCTAGGTTATTCATCAACTGGTCTCTTTCACCAGAAACAACCTCTTTAACTGTCCTGACACCAAACTCATTTCTTAAACCTGTATCTACCCTTTGGGAAAGTAGCCTTTTAAGAGTTTGTTCATCACCTGTTACCGTTGTCCAGTACTTCTGAACATCTTCGACTCTCCATTTAACAAAAGAATCTACAATTAGTGCCTTCTTCTCTGAAGTTAAGTATCTTTGAGGGGCTGCGTCTAGAGTTAATATCCTAGCATCAAATTTCCTTACTGCGTTAACTACGGGTAGCTTGAAATGAATTCCTGGAGGAACGTCTGCATAAACAACTTCTCCGAATCTTAAAAGAACAGCTCTTTCGGTTTCTTTAACAATATAAATAGATTGAGTTAGTAGAATAAAAGAGACGAAAAGGAAGCTTAATAAAAATAAATATGATTTCTTCATTGTTCTTCTCCTAATTCCTGTTTCTTCTTCTTATTTCTTCAATTACCTTATCTGTAATATCTGAAATAGATGAATTGCTATCTGTCCTTGGTAAAGTATTAATCCTGACAGATGAATCATTTGATTGTTGAGCTATCTTATCCAAAGGTAAATAAAGAATATTATTGCCCCCCTCAACATCAATCATAACTTTTGTACTTTTTGACATGACATTCTGTACAGCATCCAAATAAAGTCTATTCCGAGTTACTTCTGGGGCCTTCTGATATTCTGATAAAAGTTGATTGAACCTAGAGGCATCACCTTCTGATTCTGAAATAACTTGTGCTTTATAAGCTTCAGCGGCCTGAATCATTTTTTGTGCTTCACCCCTAGCTTCAGGTATTAATCCATTTGCGTAAGTCTCAGCCTGATTCCTTTCTCTTACTTCATCCTCACGGGCTTTTATAACATCATCAAAAGCTTCTTGTACCTGATCTGGAGGAGAAGAATCTTCTATATTAACTATAACTACCTGAAGTCCTGATTCATAAAGATCCAAATAGGTTTGTAGTCTTTCTTTTACTCCAACTGATATTTGTTCTCTTCCTGTCGTCAGCGCATCGTCCATAATAGTACTTCCAACAACGTGTCTTAATGAACTCTCAGTAGCTTGAGCTAAAGAGCTTTCAGCATCTCTTATTTCTAAAACATACTGCTCTGGATTGGTGATCTGATATTGAACCGAAACAGTTACATCAACAATATTTTCATCTTTAGTTAACATTAAAGCATCGTGCCTATGAGGTCTTACTTTAACTACATCTACAACACTCCAACTATCAATTATTGGAGGATTCCATCTCAAGCCAGGACCTTTTGTTTCTAAATAACTACCTAGTCTCAATACAACAGATCTTTCAGCTTGCTCTACCTGATAAACACCCATGCCAACATAGATAAATGTTAGTAACAGAAGAAAAGAGAAAAAACTTCTTTTAGTAATTCCGCCTCCTGGTGATGAGCTACCACCAAAGATCCTATTAAATCTTGCTCTTAGCTTCTTTATTTCCTCATCAATATCTGGGGGACCATCATTGCTTCCCCAAGGGTTCTTATCATTATCATTTCCATTCCAAGACATTAAATTAACTCCTATCTAAAACTTCTTGTTTATCAGTTATTCTTATATTTTTCTTACCAAGTAATTCAGAAAACTTATCCTTCTGAATTTCTATGTTTAATTGTACCAAACCTAAATCATCAATTCCTTCTTCAATTACCATTCCTTTAGAATAAAGGACTTCCCTAATCCCATTGTCTTCTTTATCTAATGTTATCCAACCTTTAATAAAATCTTTTCTGAAAGAAAAATTGATCTTTTTAGCCAATTTATCTAGACCTAAATGAGTCTTTGCTGATACCCAAACCTTATTTGAAGAGTTTTCCCCTAACGGTAAATTTTCTATTAAGTCTGCTTTGTTAAAAACTTCAATTATTTCTATATCTCCTATACCTAAATTAAAAAGCAGCTTCTCTACTTCTTTTGTCTTAAATTTAAGATCGGGATCAGATACGTCAATTACATGAAGAAGAAGATCAGATTGTTTTAATTCATCTAAAGTAGATTTAAAAGATTCAATTAGATTTGTGGGTAAGTCAGATATAAAACCAACTGTATCTGAAAATAATAGTCCAGATAAGTCTTTATTTGAGCTCTTTCTAGTTATTGAATCTAGTGTTGCAAAAGGCATGTCAGCAGTAAACAATTTATTCTTTGTAAGCGCATTAAATAAACTTGTTTTTCCTGCGTTTGTATAGCCAACTAAAGATATTAGTTTCTTTTCCCCCTTTTTTCTTGAATATCTATTGACCTGTCTTTGTTTATGAGTTTTTTCAAGCTTCTTTTTGATCGTCCTAATCCTTTGTCCTATCAACCTCCTGTCAGTTTCCAGCTGAGTCTCTCCAGGCCCTCTAAGGCCGATACCTCCTTTTTGTCTCTCTAAGTGACTCCATCCTCTAACCAGTCTAGTTGAAAGGTGTGTAAGTTGAGCTAACTCTACTTGAAGCTTTCCCACATGACTTGATGCTCTGGAGGCAAAAATATCTAAAATCAGTCCCGTCCTATCCAATACCCTTGCTTGAAATAAATTTTCTAGATTCCTCTCCTGGGAAGGAGATAAATCATGATTAAAAATGACTAAGCCTATGTCTTTAAGAATAATTTCTTTTCTTATCTTTTCAGCTTTGCCTTTCGTAATAAATAAGCCTGAAGATATAGTGCTTTGTTTTCCTGCATATTTCCCTTTTATATTGCTACCTGAAGATGAACACAGTTCTAAAAACTCATTGTATTTGTTTATAGATATTGAAGAATCCTTTCTCCTCGGAAGCTCTACTTGAACTGTGAAGGTTCTGTTGAGATTATTAGAATGATCCATTAATTATATGAGGTCCTTAATATCTCATTTATTTCTTTCAAGGCCTTATTTTTTTCCTGAGAAATCCATTTAATATTTTTCCATCCTCGTAACCAAGTCATTTGTCTTTTGGCTAACTGCCTTGTAGAAATAATAGCTCTATTAATCATTTCATCATATGTTAATTTTTTTGATAAGAAGTCACACACTTGACGATACCCTACGCTCTTCATGGAAGAATGATTAGGGGTCAGTTCTTTACGATCTAATAATTCTTCTACTTCCTTAACAAGGCCTCTTTCTATCATTTCTAGAAACCTTAACTTTATCTTTTCTCTAAGCTCTTCTCTGTCACCAGGATCAATAGCAAATTGAATAAAATTATAATCCTCTAATAACAAGCCTTCAGGGTTCGGTTGCTTTTGAAAAGAACTAAGTGGTTTCGAGGTTAATTCAAAGACCTCCAAGGCTCGTTGTATCCGCTGCTTGTCATTTTTATGTACTTTTAAGGCGGTAATTGGGTCAACTAAAGACAGCCTTTCATATAATTTTTCCCATCCCTCTTCTTTAGCTTTCTTTTCAATTTGCTCTCTTATTTCTTTATTAGACTGAGGAATCTCAGATAGCCCTTTAACTAGGGAATTAAAATAAAGCATAGTTCCTCCTACAAGGATTGGAATTGTATCTCTCCTAAGAGAATCTTTTATTTCTATTAAACATTCATTTCTAAATCGTGCTACAGAGTATGATTCTTCAGGATCTAAAATATCTAAAAGTCTGTGCGGATAAGTCGCAAGTAATTCTTTAGATAATTTTCCGCTTCCTATATCTAGCCCTTTATAAATCTGTACAGAATCTACATTGACTAAGTCAAATAAACCTTGATCGTAGATTGATAAAGCTAAACTAGTTTTTCCTGACCCCGTGGGTCCCATAATGGAAACTACGCTATTGCCTTTAATTATCATAAGACTATCTTATATAAAAAAAACCGTAGGTAAATTACATGAATTCCTACGGTTTTTAAATTTTAGAACTAACTTAGGTCGTAACTTCTTTCTTCGTGCTCACTTACATCTAGACCTTCATATTCTTCTTCTTCAGTAACTCTTAAAGACATGCCTAAATTCATTAATTTCAGAATTACCCAAGTTGCTACTGCCGTCCAGACTCCTATCACAGCGATTCCTTTTAACTGGATAAATAGCTGGTCTATAGCTACCCATTCTTCACCAGCACTTGAACCAAGGAAACCGCCTTTTACACCCAAAAAGCTAACCATAATGATTCCTATCATTCCTCCAACACCGTGAACGGGGAATACGTCTAAAGAATCATCTATGCCAAACACCCCTTTAACGGCTTGAGTAGCATAGTAACAAATTACTCCAGCCATAAAACCTATCAGTAAAGCTCCTTCGGGGCCTACACTACCAGCAGCAGGAGTAATTGTTGCTAATCCTGCAACCATACCGGTAGCTATTCCTATAACTGTTGGTTTTCCTTGTTTTATCCACTCTATAGACATCCAAGTAAAAGCTCCCATTGCTGCGCTTATGTGAGTTACAAGCATAGCCATGCCTGCAAGACCATCTGCTGCCCAGGAACTTCCTGCATTAAACCCAAACCAACCTACCCATAGCATTGCGGCACCTGTAACAACCATTGTTCGGTTATGGGGTGGCATTGCTGTTGAAGGAAATCCTTTTCTTGGCCCCAAAACAATAGCTACAATCAGAGCGCCTACTCCACAAGTTAAATGAACAACTAAACCTCCGGCAAAATCTTTTACATCTCCAAGAAGGCCACCTCCCCATATCATATGACAGGCAGGAATATAAACGGCCGTAAACCAAAGTAATGAAAATAAGCACATAGCTCCAAACTTCATTCTCTCTGCAAAAGCTCCAACAACCAATGCGGGAGTAATAATTGCAAAAGTCATTTGAAATATTATAAAGAGAGAATGTGGCATAGTTGTGTCTGGTGCCAACGTATCCCTTCCTATTCCAGTTAAGAAAAATAAACTTGTTCCTCCTATAAAGGCATTCCCTTCAGTGAAAGCAAGACTATATCCATATACAACCCAAGCTATAGATACAATACAAGCTATAGCAAAACATTGAATTAAGACAGAGATGGCATTTTTACTTCTTACTAGCCCTGCATAAAATAGAGCCAAACCAGGAAGCGTCATAAATAAAACCAAAGCTGTAGATGTTAGTATCCAAGCTGTATCACCAGAATCTAAATCTCCTGCAAATGATAGAGCAGAGAATACTAATAAAAATGGAATTAGAAAGAATTTAGTTTTCATATTTTTTACCTTTTATAGATTAGTTAAATAGCGTCCTCGTTGATTTCACCTGTTCTGATACGTACAACTTGATCAAGAGAAGAAACAAATATTTTCCCATCACCAATTTTTCCAGTATTCGCAACTTTTGTAATTGCTTCTATAACAGAATCTGCTTCTTCATCTTTAACCGCTACTTCAATTTTTGTTTTAGGTAAAAAATCTACTGTATATTCAGAGCCTCTATAAAGTTCGGTATGGCCTTTTTGCCTTCCAAATCCTTTAACTTCGGTAATGGTAAGTCCCATTATTCCAACTTCAGATAAAGAATCTCTGATCTCATCTAACTTAAAAGGTTTAACAATAGCTGTAATTAATTTCATAATATTTTCCTCAATTTACGAATAAGTAATTATTACATTATCCTCGTTAAAGGTATCAGTAAAATTTTAACCTATAATTAACTTAAGCAAGTTCTGTGCCAGATATATTCTGTTAATAAAATATTTAGATGCCTTAATAAGGTGCAGAGTAAATTGTTTTGCTTCAATTGTGTGCAAAAAAAGAGGCCTCTAGTGCCTCTTTTTCTTAATACTTATTTAGAATTCTAAGAATCAGTATTCCTAAAATTGTATATGTCAAAAACATCTTCATTGCCTGTACACGCCGGCTGAGGTCCTGAAGGAGGTGGAAGTGTTTGCATAAATGCAACAGATTCTAGTCTCACATCTTCATTGTCCCAATAGCCTCTAACAGCATAATCATATTTCCCTGTTGATGAACCTTCTATCGGAGTCTCAAAAGTAGGAACTAAGAAAGCTAACCAATAGGCACTATTAGCTCCATAATCATTGTTCAATGAATCTATGAACCCTCCAATTTCTGCACCTTGTTTAACTAAATTAGCTTCCTTAAAGTCATCTGTATAACTACAAAAGTTATAACTTGCTACACCTTGATCTGGAGTTGGATCGGTTACTTGATTTATCCAAGGCAAATAAGCATTAAAAGCATAAACGCCTTCTACTCCATCATCAGAAGCTCCGCAAGAGACTATAGGAGCAACCTGCTCGGTCCAATCACTACCTGGTCCTTCTAGCCATTCAGACCAAGCCTTGCTTCTTACTTCTTCAGAATCCCAAGCAATTGCCCATAAGAAATCAAATAAATCATTTTCAACTCTTGGGACTGCACCTACTGAAATCTCTACAGGCGTCTCTAATGAGTCTTGTAATTCATTCCATTCCTTTATCATTTGTTCAAAGCCTTCTTGACTATAATCAGGTCCAATGTCACAAAATATATATTCAACATATTTTGTATCTGCTGCTGATTCTGACAGGCCGATTTGCTTTTCTTCAGAGCAACCCACAAATAGTATAAAGGGAAGGATTAATAGACTTAATTTTGTTAATTTCATTTTAGCTCCTTATTTTCTAAATTTACTATATTGATTCTACTAAAAAAGAAGAAAGCTTGTATTCTTCTTTTTTCCATTAAATCTTATTAAGAAATTCGTCTAAATATTCTAATACCCTATCCACCGCTCCTCTATTCTCTTCATAAACCAGTCTTGATGCATTCTTTCGTTTATTTATTTCTATTTTATTCCTTATTAAATTAGTAAAAATATTTTCTATTTCTTTAGAAGATCTAACTATCTCTAAGGCACCTTCTTTTTTTAACTTCTTTGCAATCTCTTCAAAATTCCTTAGGCTTGGACCTGTAATTATTGGCAGACTTAAGGCCGCCGGTT
>Ga0208764_10000563_pt1 | contig 23854 bp, 25 predicted proteins | sample ETNtaG_18_FD_185762 | JGI IMG/M metagenome (GOLD analysis project Ga0208764, IMG submission 185762) | Marine microbial and viral communities from oxygen minimum zone, Eastern Pacific Ocean - ETNP201302SV91 (SPAdes) (version 2) | ecosystem: Environmental > Aquatic > Marine > Oceanic ... | reverse complement strand
TTGTCAAAGTGGATATTGTGGAACAAACCATCTCTGAAAGGTGGCTTCGACCATTTCTTGGCTTTGTTCTCATTGACTGGCGAACTGAAGGTCAAGACGAGCCTTGCTGGTAACGCTGCACGCTGCCTCGAGTGTGGGAGAGATAGTTATCGAAGCCCGTCTGTCACCGTCGATGCAGTCGCTGCTCGAAAGACTGACGACGGGCTTGAGTTACTGATGATTGAACGTGGCCCAGACCCCTCTGTCTGGGCTGGAATGTGGGCCTTCCCAGGAGGCTTCGTCGATTATGGAGAAGATCCAGAGGATGCTGTCTTGCGCGAGATGCTTGAAGAAACGGGAGTTGTTGGTGAGAATCCGCGAATAATGCACGTTCTTGGCGCTCCTGGGCGAGACCCGCGCAAGCATTGTGTCGGTCTCTTCTATCTCGTCGAGGCCGATATCGAGGCCGAGCCACAGGGCGCCGACGATGCAGTCTCTGCGGCTTGGATACCGATTTCTGATCTGAATAGAGAAAATGTTGCGGCGGATCACCTAACCATTGTCGATTTGATGCGTGAATAATCCTAAGTCCCGCTTTACACTGGCTACTGTATGAACAAGAAGCAACCAATCTACGCCGGCGTCAAACCGATGTTCCCTTACAACCCATGCATAACCGTTGGAGACGACATTTGGGTAGCCGGTCAAATCGGTATCGATGGTGGAGATTCTATGGCCGAGCAAGCTGCTGATGCATTGGCAAAAATCGATGCACTGCTCGGCGAGGCAGACTCCGATAAGGGCGATCTAGTGATGGTAATGGTCCTGCTTGAAAATATGGCTGAATTCGGCGAATTCAACGAGGTCTACGCAGCTTGGCTCGAAGGTGCGATTCTTCCTGCTCGCGCCGCTTATGGAGTGAAGGAGTTGCCTGCTGGTGCGAAGGTCGAAGTCGTTGCGCGCGCGGTGCGCGGTTCGGGTTCTGCTTAATCGCGCACTCTCGCGCTTCGGTGGCGCCAGCGCCACGATGGGATGATGAAGGCCGAGCGCTCCGTCTCGGCCATGAGCGTGTTCAAGGCCTACGATATCCGTGGCCTTGCGGGCAGTGAGTTGGATACTGAATTCGCGCGTCGACTAGGGGCTGCTCTCGTCACTCACCTCAATGCAAATACGGTAGCTGTGGCACGTGATATCCGTGAATCAGGACCAGAATTACACGCGGCCTTTCTTGCGGGATTGACCTCGGCTGGAGCTGATGTTTTGGATTTGGGAATCACAACAACTGGGGTTTTGTATCGCGCCACCGTCGACTTGCAAGTTGATGCCGCGGTGGCGATTACAGCAAGCCATAATCCCCCTGAATACAACGGCTTCAAGATCTGCAATGGCTCACTGCCGATGGCTGGTGAAGAATTGCAGGAACTCAAGGCTACATTCGATGCTGGTGAGTTCCGCACTGGTCAAGGAAATGTGACTCAGTTGCCTGATTTCGAGGGAGAAGTCGTCGATACCATTGTCGAAAATGCTGGCAAACCTCGCCGCACTATCCGTATCGCTATCGATTGTGGAAATGCAGTTCCCGGACCACTCACCGTTCGCCTAATGCAGCGATTAGGCGTCGACCTTGTACCCATCCATTGCGACTGGGACAATACATTCCCCAACCACCCTCCCGACCCGACGCGTCAGAAGAATATGCTCGATCTCGCAGCGGCGGTAATCGAGAATGGCTGCGAGTTCGGAATTGGAATGGATGGTGACGGCGACCGCATCGGCATCGTCGATGAGCGCGGCCGCTTCATCCACCCAGACCGACTGATGGCGCTCATCGCAGCAGATGTCCTCGTCGACCGACGAGGTGGAACTGAAGCCGAGCGCACTGTTTTCTTCGATGTCAAGTGCAGCATGGCACTTGAGGAAGCCATCATCGCAAGTGGTGGAATCCCACGAATGGTCAGAACCGGACACTCATTCATGAAGCGCGAACTGCGAGCCAACCCAGACGCTGTGATGGCGGGAGAGATGTCTGGCCACTTCTTCCTTCACGACCGCTGGCCTGGCTTCGATTGCTCGCTTTACAATGCAGCCCGCCTGCTCGAAATCATCGGACGAGACCCCGCTCCAAACGATGGCGGGCCAAACTTCTCTGAGCGTTTCAACAATCTACCCGATTATCCTTCAACCGACGAAACGAAGGTACCTCTGACGGCGGGGCGCGAGGAAACCATGGGAATGGTTGAGCGAGCTTTTGCGGATCTTGAGAAATCAAGCGTCGACGGCATCAGAGCGCGCTATCCCGACGGTTGGTACCTCTGCCGACCATCAAACACAGAGTCAATTCTCGTCATGCGAGCAGAGGGGAGAACTGAAGAATCACTAAAGTCAATTTTAGATGATGTAAATTCAAGAATTGGACATATTCTGGACCTTAGCGAATTGTGTTGATTACTTCGCCTTCTAAATGTCTAATCTTCCTTTCTTTGGTTTCCTTGGCCGCCGAAAAAACGATTCCAGCCAAATACCGCAATAAAGACTGGAATGAGGATTAGTTTGAAGATGAAATCACCGAATAACATCTCTTGATATTCTTCACCCCATTCAGTGGTTTGGGTTATGATTAGAAGGAGTGCGAACATAACCCCGAGGAAGACTACGAAAGTCAAAGGACTGGCGAAGCCACTCTCTCCCCTCTCTTCATCAGTCATACTACTTCTTCTTCTTTAACGACGATAAAGAATGGGGCGCCCTCGCGTTCCAAGTTCGTCTAAGAGAACTTCTTTGCGGAGTGCGTGAGGGCGTCTATTACTGGCATCTCGTCACCACATAGCATCTGCAAACAAGCTCCTCCACCGGTGCTATTGTGAGTCACTTTGTCACCAACTCCACGGGAATTGACAAGAGCGCTGGTGTGACCTCCGCCAACGATTGTCATCGCAGTGGTCTCGGTGCACATATTGAGAATCTCGATTGTCCCGAAAGCGAATGCAGGCTTCTCGAAATAACTGGCTGGTCCATTCCAAAGGATACACCCTGCATTCATCATGATTGGTCGTAATCGCATTAGAGTCTGAAGGCCAATATCGTAGATTGGATGGGGTACTGGAAGCTCATCAACCTGTTTAGCCACACGCTCTCCATCTACTTCCACAGCAACATCGCTGGGCATGAAGATTAATTCTGAATGGTTCTGAAGGAGTTCTTTCGCCATCGACCAGGAGGTGTCGAAATCATCTCCGAGGGTAAATCGAATGAACTCCTTATTGCCCTCACCGATGTCAGTGCCATTGACCCAGAGGGTCATATTTCCCACAACACCTACGAAGGCGATGGTATCGACGACTCCTCGTTCAATGAGATTCTGTGCGACGCGGAAGGAGTCGTCGGCCTTAGCCCCGCCCAGAATCGCCACGTAAGGTCGGGGAGGGGCTGTAACAGCTGTCTGCAGGGCGCTGATTTCACGCTCCATCAAGCGCCCAGCAATACAAGGAAGATCGTCGGCGAAGCCTGTCAAAGTTGGTGAGTTTCGGTGTGCTGCTCCGAAGGCATCTGTGACGTAGGCATCAAATTCGGGGGCGAGATTACTGACTATCTGTGATAGCCGCAAATCTTCGAGTCCAGCCTTCTTGAGAGATATCTCCTCGGAGTGCATCCTGACATTGTCCAAACAAAGAATCTCGCCGTTATTCATACTGCGAATAGCATCGACCGCGATTTCGCCACAAACATCCGGAATGAATTTGATCGGACGACCGAGAATCCGCGATATTCTATCTGCGTGACCCGATAGATCGGTGAAGTCGGAGCGGCCAGGTCTTGACTGATGACCGAGTATCACTACCTTGGCGTCCGAGAGGGCCGATAGAGTGGGGGTTATGGCACGAAGTCTGCCGTCATCAAGGAAGGCTCCGGTTTCTGGATGAAGAGGGGAATTGATGTCAACGCGATACAGGACGCGCTTACCACTAAGGCGAATGTCGTCCAGCGACAGAACGCCGTTCACGATACTGCCCAGCAGCAGACGTCTTTTGATGATGATGGATGTGGGTCGGGGTCCAAATTCTACCACATTTCCTCCCCCAATGCCTTTGTGTCCGGGCCTTAGTGGCTCGTTCATGGCTTGGGATGCGGAGCGCCTGACCGGCCCTGATGGCGATGACTGGCGAGTTCCGGTCAGCGAACTCGAGGAGCGACGGAATCGCTTGGCTTCAGCGCTCGCTGAGTCTGGTCTTGAAAGTGCTCTAATCGATGACCCCGTCGAACTCTACTGGTTGACCGGAGGAAGACAGAACGGGATGATTTTGGTTGGCGCAGAGGGTTCTGGAGTTTCGAATGTTCATTGGGTTCGTAAGTCTCTTGATCGGGCTCGTTTCGAGTCTGGTGGCGATGATGCTCCTGACTCGGTTGTGGCTCAACCTCGTATGAGTGGCTTGGCCGATGCTTTGCGCGCTACTGGTGCTACACGTGCTCCTGCGATGTTGGCTGGCAAGATTCCTCACGATCGTTGGACCTTCTTTGCTGGGCGCTTGTCCTCCTTGGGAGATATGTCTGACTGCACCCACTTACTGTATGGATTACGTGAGACGAAATCCGCCTGGGAATTAGAGATGCATCGTGAGAGCGGGCGGATTAATCGGCGGATGTTCGAGGCGATACGCGATGTTGGTGGAGTTGGACGAACAGAGTTGGAAATGGCGGCGGCCGCTGACGAGGTCAGCCGTACCGCCGGCTTTGGCGGTCGCATCCGAATGCGTCGCTGGCCGATGGACTGCGACCGAGTTGTAATCGCAGCCGGCCACTCTGGTGCAATTCCATCCTACTTCGATTCGGCGATTGGTGGCACCGGTGCCAGCCCAATTTCATCTCTGGGTGCTGGTCACTCAAAGGTGGTAGCTGGCGAGCCCGTCATCGTCGACATGGTACATCTTCACCGCGGCTATGTCTCAGACTGTACGCGTATGTTCTGCGCAGGTGAGATGGAAGGTGAGTCGATGGCTCGACTCGAAGATATGGCTGAGATTCGTGATTCAGTTGTTGCTAGCCTCGGGCGGGGTGATGATTGCTCCGAGGCTTGGCGCGTCGGCAGCGGCAAGGCTGCCGAGATGGGTTATGCCGAGCATCTGATGGGAATGCCGCCCGCGCAGGCTGTTTTCTTGGGTCACTCGGTCGGTCTTGAATTGGATGAGACTCCTGTCGTCGCTGAGAGCTTCGACCGAGAACTTCCGGTTGGCGGGACGATGGCAGTCGAGCCGAAGGTGCTCTACAACTCCGGGGCAATCGGTACCGAAGACACATTTGCTCGAACCTCAGATGGCATGGAATGTCTGACAATGGGAGATTCATGGGGTCTGCTCACTGAGTGGGATTCGTGAGCTGAGGCAACTGGAAAGACTTCTTTGCCAGCGCCATCACTAAGCGATGCGACGGTGACGATGACGCGTGTCTCGGACCAAGGCGGCCGCGCAGCGTCGGCTCGCGCGACTACTGCGTGGACGCAAGGAACCCCATGGATTGGACTTGACTGACGATTCCGTGCTCAAGGGTGTCGAGGTCGATGACTCGGGCATCGTACAATTGTGGGTACAACCAACTCGAGCGCACTGTCCATGCTGCATCAATGACTTGATGGAACTGCGCTCAGAAATCAATCGACAGAAAGGGGTTCTCGCCTGTCATATCGAGGTTGTCGGCGTACCGCAAGCCGATCGATGGACCGCAGCGGTAAATGAGTGAGTCTGGATTAGATCCATTCATCATTTGGAGCGGTCAATTCGCTATCAGCCTCGCCTGTATTGACGACACCGCGAGGCTCGACTAGCATTACCTTGCATTCCGAGTCAGCAACAGGCTTGTGGCGCACCCCTTTCGGAACTACGATCATTTCACCCTCATCGAGCTCGATGGTATGATCCTCGAATTCGATCTTCATACTACCTTCGACGACAATGAATACCTCATCTGTTTCAGGGTGGTCGTGCCAGACAAATTCACCCTCTATCTTGACCAATTTGAATTGGTAATCATTCATTTCTGCAATTACCTTAGGCGTCCAGTGGTCCGAAAACAAACCGAATTTATCTCGTACGTTGATTTTCTCCATGATTACTCCTCCTCATCGCTTAGCACTTCGGTAGTGAGAACTTCATCTCGCTTCCATCGCTTGGCCTTACGCTCCTCGACCTCTGATAGTTTTGCCTTTAGTCGAGTCGCCAAAAACCAGACAGCGATTCCGATGCCGAGGATGTCAATGAAAATAATCAGCGCCATCTGTTGGTCCATATTCTCACATCACAATGGTGGGATTACATCGATATCGCAAGCTCCCACCGCCTCCATGAAGCATGAGAGAACCCCGCCATCCTCGACCAAGAACTCATCGAGACCAGGTGGTAATGGGTCTGGATAGGTCACCTCACCTTCTTTCAGACGCACGAGGCAGGTGCCACAATTCCCTGAAGTGCAATTGACCGGGATGTCTACCCCGGCCTTCTTGGCGACTTCGACAAGAGGTTCGTCAACCTCTGCCTCAGCAACCCCGAGAAGCAGAGCACCTCGGAAGAATCGGACTATCGCCACGACCTTGCGAATCATCGGCTCGTCTTGAATCCATCAGGACGTCAGACCAGAAATGATATTCAATCTTACAAGCCGAAGAAGCGGAGCAATGGCGCATCAATCATATGACACACGAGACCACTGGCCTGTTTGCTTATTGAAGCGCAGTCCAGCCTTTTTCATCCACTTGTTGAACTTCGTTGCACCAGCTCCGGTAGCGAGGATGAAGTCCTCACGGTGTTCCTGAGCCTGGATGTATCCCTTGGCAGCGAGTGTCTGGTCAATCCATTCGTCGATACTCATCAGGCCGCCAGTCATATCGCTCGCCTCGACCGCCGCAGCCATCTCTTCAGCAGAAGCGCCGGTCGCTTCAAGATCCTTGATCATCAAATCCTTGATTGTCTCAGCAGATTTCTTCTTCGGAGGTCGGAATTTCTTGTCGCGAGGCTTCTTCTTCGGGTCAATTGTGATTCGAGAACCATTGTTCATGTGCTCATCGACATAAACCGCCATAGGCGAATGGAACTCCTCCTCACACTCCCAACAAACGAATGAGAAATCGGTAGGATCCTCGATAACATTAGATCCACGTGGGTCCATTTCCTCCCCACACTCTGGGCAGGCGTACAGACAGAGAATCGGGGCAATCTTGCGGCGGAAGTCGACGATGTCTTGTGGTGTGCCGACTAATTCGAGCATTTCGTGGTCGCGCGCCGCTTCGAGGCCGCGAGTCTCGAGTTGGTCTCGGAGTTTCGATCGCTGCTCTCGCTTCGATTCGTCATCGAATGAATTTTCCAGTTTGACGATGAGTTCGATTGTTTTGCCAAGGCGATTCATCACCAACTTCTTGGAACGGAAAGCCTCAACTTTGGCGATTCGCAACTCTTCCTTTTTCTCGTGGAGCTCAGAGATGATATCCTTCTGCTCACGCTTGAATCGCTGCTCTTGGATTTTGTCGACCTTTTTCGCCTTATCCTTAGAGAGAACATCTGTGAGGTAACGCTGTTTAGAGGCAGCACGAGGGCCAGATTTGACCGCTTCAAGAACCGATTTTGCAATCTCCTTCTTGAGGCCATAATTATTCCGAAGTTTTTCCTCGTCGAGCTTTTTTAGATCACCGACTTTGAGGCCAGAATCAGCAAGAACCTGCGCGGTCGTCTCATCGATACCTCTGCGCAAAAGCGCCAGATAAGTGTCTTTCTTGGCCATCGAAACAACTCCCTTTCTCGCAGTGCCTCCACACGCTGCGCTGTTCCGGCCGAACCAGCAGGGGGCTTTGAAGGCGTGGTTCTCCGGTGCTCCCGATGGCTCTACTCAGCGCTTATCTCGGCAATCAAGACTGCCCAGTCATTTGAGCTGAGATTCTCGGGTCGAAGGTCGAGAGTTTCGGCAGGCAGTGCATCGATTGCCCGGTCCCAACGAGCGCGATGCCAACCGGGAATTCTGTTGAGTCGCTTCGGTGGGCGTTTGAGGAGGGTACGGAGTTTACGACGACGGTTGGCGAAGCATTCGGCGATGACCATTCGGAATAGTCGGCGATCGAATGCTTCGACGGACTCGCGCTGAGTTGGGGTGAGATTCGTTAGGCGCGAGTGGACCCTTGGTGCGGGACTGAACGAATGAGATGGCACTCGCTGATCGAGTTCGACCTCGAAATCTAACCAGAGAGAGTGCCCAAGTGGGCCACGACTGGCGTGGCCCGCGCTCATCGCCATGCGTTCTGCAAACTCTTCTTGGACGAGCAAGGCGATACCAGTCAGATTGTGCTGCGCGTGGTGCTTCTGTATTCTCTCTAATACTGGGCTGGATATTTGGTATGGGAGATTGGCCACAATGTGGGTCAAATCATCTGGCCAATCGGCTTCCAATGCATCGGTTTCAACAATGTTGAGACGGCCATCAGCATCTCCGAATACACGTCCGAGATGGGCTACGGCTTCCGAATCCACCTCGAGGGCCGTGACTTGAGCTCCAGTCTTGAGTAAATCAAGAGTCAAAGAACCGGGGCCGGGACCTATTTCCAAAACATGGCATTCAGGACCGATTGGTACCGTGGCCGAAGCAATATGGACGGCTCTCGCAATAACTGCTTCATCGAGCAAGAAATGTTGTCCGAGCGAGCGGTCGGGGCTAATCCGGTCTCGCAATAAATCGACGAGAAGCCTGACATCCAGGTCGTCCATACGCTCACCCCTGTCAGGCGCTGACCCTAACAAGTAAATCGAGAAGGCAGGGGACTTCAGCAGGGTCTGCGAGTTCCCCGATATAACGCTCAGCGAGTAAGTCAACAACTTCGACACCGAGCTTTTCACCGACCTCGGCGAGATCGACCCAGCCATTTTGGCCACGAATGTTTACCCATGATCGGGCGGTTGAACTTCCAACACCAGGTAGGAGTTGGAAGGCGTGAACCTTGAGGGAGATGTTGTTGGCGCGATTAAAAAATCCAAGATGGGGGTCTGGATTGAGGCGAATCGATTCTTGCATAGCATGCTGTAGAACCGAGTTCGCATCTCCCGAAAGGTCACGGAACCTAAGTTGAGAGAGAGGGCCAACATTACCAGATTCCATGTCGAGATGATCTCCGGCCTCGCAACTGAAGTCTGAGTTGAGTCTGGCTCGTACAAGGTAAAGACTCGGTTCGGAAAGAGCATGAATCTCTCTGCCGATGGGGCGTCTATCGAGAACATCGAGAACTCGAACATGAGTCTCTGACGCCAACGGCCCGTCCACCGCATCTCCATTTCGGTCGTTCGGCTGCATCTTCTTCACTCCTCGGAGGTCGGTTATCCCTCATCAAGGGATTTGTTCGACAAAGTTGTCCATAATCGATGATTCTAGCACAATCGAAGGCATCACTATGAGCGCGGGGCGCTAATCAGAGTACGTGCTGACGAACCTTAGTGATGATATCTTCAATCTCATCAGTATCCATCGCGATTCTCTTTGAAGCGACGATAACGCGGACGTCTTCGACCTTCATCGGCATGAGTTCGGCAATCTTTGCGCAAACCTCAGGGTGTTGGTTGAGTTTCTCGGACTCAGCCAGTGAGCTGAATAGACTTGCAAAGGTTTCAGGGCTGGTCTTGATGCCGCCGCGATTCTCGCTGGCAGCCCACTCAGCGTGGAAAAGAGCAACCTTCTGCTCGTAGGAAAGTTCACCACGACGCTCGCGAGCATCCAATAGTAGGTCGCGAACGGTTGAGAAATCAACAAATTCTCTTTCACTCATCTGAATCACTCCATCGGGCGCAAATGCTCAGGGCGAGCAATCACGGTCTTTGCCATATTCTTGTCGTGCAAAGCAACGACCCAGGCACGGCCTTGCTTGGCCTCAATGACGCCAGTGGCGCCTTGGAATCGGCGGTGTGGCATTCCCTTCTGTTGGGAGCCATCAAGGACGACTGCGACGCTGTCGCCAATCTCGTATTGGTGCATGACGCGAGCGATGTTGATACGTCCTCGTTGTGTCTTTGAGCGACGCAGAATACTGCGTGTTCCTTGACGTGTTCCGTGACTTCGGCGCATGTAATTCACCCATCGACACAATGTCGTGCGAGCGGTCGACCTACCTCACATTCTTAAGGCCATCTGAGCCCTTTGGGCTTTCAATCGGCGTGGATATCTTCGACATCGAGCCAGATGACTTCGCAAGCCCGCTCGAGAACACTCGTAACTGAAGGCACTGTTCTCCCCTCATCAGAATGAACGAGTTCCTTCACGTATGTTCCAGCTTCACAGCGAACCGAGAATTGGACTTCGTTGTCTTCAACGAAGATTTTGTCGATGGAGACAACCTTGCGTTTGCGCTTCTTATCGGCTCGACGATGAGAAACTCGCTTGGGAGTTTGTTGTTCGAGAGTGACTCCAGAAAGGCTCGAAATTGATTCGATTATAGCTGATTCTTCAGGAGGATCCTCGATACGGAAACGAATCGTATAGGACTTCTCCGAACGCGTCTCCTTCACTCTACTGACTTCACTACGGTTCGACCATCGCAGGTCGCTGATTTCGATTTTTTCAGCCGAGTTCGCGTTGACCGCCGCGACGATTTCATCGAGATCGGTGCGGCGGATGTGTGGACGCTTCAATTCGAGGACGAAAGGACGGCCCCTACCGAGGCAGCGGACGTCGATGTCCTCGCGCCCCATGCCGTGGAATGATGTGTCATCGGCAGAGAGAGCCAAGCGGAATGGTTCGCCGATGAGGTCTTGCACTGAATCTGGATATTGCAGTCCAGTTCCCGAGCAGGACTCACAGCCTTCAGCGCGGCCACGACAAGCGCGGCATGGCCAACGAGTTTGAGGAATGCCGCGACCGAGTTTTCGGTAGCGACCGTAGATGAAAACAGGTCGGATATCGACATCGACACGGAGTGTTAGACAATCGATTAGAATCATCAAATCAGGGCGCTCTTTGACAAACTCAATTCCAGCCATACGAGATCTGACGCCGGACTGGACAGCATCGGAAAAAGAAGCCTTCAGAGGGCGAGATCCTGTGGCGCCGTGACGAGTACGAATACGATCTTCTTCCTGAATCAAATCCTTCGGAACGTGAACTCCAATCTGTAGAGATCCATGGTCAAGCTCACCAGTCTGTTCGGTAATACGCTCGACGATATTGTCTACATCCTCGAAGAGGTTTTCACAGAGCGGACAAAGTTCGGGCGCCTCAAAGGATGAGAGTTCTTTGTCGCGAGCCAAGGACTCGGCACGAAGAGAAGCACCTCCAGCGGCACCGGTAACCTCAGTGCGACGACCGCCGACTCGGTGCAAACAGTGATCACAAGTACCGATTCGAATCATGTGAGCGATTCCAAGTGGAGAGGGACAAGGTGGTGAGTCCCAATCGACGGTTTGACCATTCGACTCGAAATCGTCGCCGTCGAACCATTCCTCATCCTCTGAATTCTTCTCTTCGACGACGACCAAATCATCCCAAGGGTCCTCGGCAGCGGCATATCCAGCGGTTGCGTAGAGCTGCCACTCATCCTCTCCGTCTGGTGCGGTTGCCTCAGCCTCTGGTTCGTCTCGGGTCATTCAATCACCCACCGCGGCGAGGGAGGGAATCCCACACTGCGATGCCCACGCCACCTGAGGGTCACCTTTGAGCGCTTCGATGGTGATTCACCATCATTATTTGACCAAATTACACCGTCTAAATTGAGATCAGACAGATGAAATCTAATCTAAACAAGGAGGTTCAATCAAGCGCAGTACCTGCCTGCTCGGCAACATTCCGAAGAAGTTCGAAGGAATAGATCCCGCTCGAGCAACCAGTCAGCCATTGGAATCGTAGGCCATAACGGCCGACAAGTTCGGCCTTTGGCTTATCCAATCGCAGCCGCGTGACTTCCTCTCTGAATTCTATCAGTCTCTGCTCATTCTCTTGTCTCGGCCTGCACTTCGCACAGGGGCAAGACATCCTGACTTCGACGTAATCTAGTCGGAACGAAGCTCCATCTGCGAACCTTAACACACAGTCTTCTCGACCTCGTTCGAGATCGGTAAGTGTCTCAGACTCGCTCATCGCTCTCATGCTGTGGGCTGAGCCTCTGATGCTTCAACCTGCTGCGCGCGACGCTTGCTGGCGCGCTCCAACGAGCCGAGCATTGCTGGAGTCGTGACCATGCTTGCGAATAGTGACAATCCAATCATCGCCGCGCAGAATAATCCGAAGCTCGCGAAGAATCCCATCGGAGACTGCGCGATGATTAGGAATCCAGTCACATCCGAGACTGCTGATCCAAACAAGGCAAGGCCCGCAGCGCCACCAATCGCCTTGATGCTGGCATCAACATCTGCACCGGTTGCTCGCTCCTCTCGATACCTCTCAACGACGTGTATAACGTAGTCGATTCCGACTCCCAAACTCATCGCTGCGATTGCAACTGTGACCATGTTCAAGCCATATCCAGCAGCAGCGATAATTGCGTACAACCAAATTATTACAATTACAATTGGAATGGTAGTAAAGATGGCCGTTGAGAGTGACCTTGTGCCCCAATATCCGGCTCCTATGAAGAGAAGAATAGCAATTGCAATTGCAAGATTCACGCTAACTGTTAGGTAAACATAGCCAGTTATCCCGATGATTACTGGAGAAGATATCACAAGGTCTCGAAGCGAATAATCATCAAATCCATACTCGACCTTTCGGAATCCCCACCACATGGTAATTAGACAGAAAAGAACACCGAGGACTAAGGTTCCTTGCAGTTGATTCTGCATACTAGAAGCGGCGACGTAGCGTGTGACAGGATCGCCGGTAGCGATAGCCCAAGTTACAGGATATTCCTCGCTAGCCGACTCTATATCAGACCTCTCTGAGATGTCTTGAGCAGCCAGTTCTTGGAAAGGTTGCATATCCAATTCCAATTCTGCAAGAACCTGTTCTACGACGATGAATTGTTCTGGATTTGCGATTCCCCAGCGCAGAGTCATACGATTGTATTCAGGAATTCTTCCATCTGTGCATAGATGCACCAATTCAGGGTCTAACTCACAGGTTGGAACAATATGGAGGGCGGTTAGAGATTCTGGGATTGCCGGAAAGTATCCTCCGGCTGGGATTCCATAAACGTAGACGAATCCATACATGAATCTCAGACAATCACGGTCGGTTTCGTCCGGTAGGTCATTTGCTAGCCTCTGACAATCTAGGCTCTCGGATTCCCAACCTGCCTCGACAAAGGGTGTATTGTTGGTGAACATGCTCGCCTTTGCGGCCCAAATTAATTCGTCCACGCCATGCATTTCAGGTGTTCCAAGAGGTGTTTTAGTGTATTTTCCAGGGTCATTTGGACTTGGATCTGCCATGTTTACTCTAGTTGCTTGAATCGCAGCGTAAACTCTTGGATCTAGCATATCGCCTTCTATAATCACGGAAGCCGGCTCTCCCTCATCGCTAAACCTAGTATTGACTAATTCTACAGCATGTGCGAAATCCGATTCCTCGTCAAGAAAATCTTCGACTTTGAAATCGCCCTCAAGACTCAGCATCATTGGAACGGCGATTGCTGTCATAATCAGAATCAACACCAATAGCAGAGAGGAATTTTTCGATGAATTATCCGCGATGGAAACTAGACGCTGTTCTCGAATCATGTGAACTATGCCGGTGTCCTCTTCGGGTAATTTTCCTTGTTGGGCCAGACGCTTATCCCAATCCATGCGAATCAGCGGCGCCCAAATTCCAGTTAGGATGAATGCAGCTGCAACACCTAGAGCCGCTTCGACACCGAATGAACGCAGGGCGGCAATATCTGAAGTCAGATTGGCCGCGAATGCAGACATAGTAGTCAATGATGTCAACATAATCGCTCGGCCAACTCTAGACAATGAAGCATGAGCTGATTCCTCTGGAGAGCGACCTTGTCTCCTTTCCTCCTTGTATCTGTGCAAGGCGTGTAGACTGTCGTCTATTCCCAAAGCGATAACTAAGATTGGAAGTAGGTTGGAAAATTGGCTCTGACTGATTATCTTGAATCCATATTTCTCTCCAAGGATTATCATCCAGCCGATTGAACCTTGCATCCACAATAGAGCGAAAATCAAGGTGGCCCCGACGATTACCACATCCGAGGCCCTCCTAAGACTGAACCAAAGTAGCACAGTAATGGCCAGTGCCATGGCGATTAGTAGTAGACTAGATTCTAGCAATTCGCGGTTCAGTTCAACGTTTATTCCCTCATTTACAGAGAAAGTGACAACAAGTTGATCGGTTGTTCTAATCTGCTTTTCTAAGTCGATCATTGCCCATTCAAAACTGCAAAGTTCTTCCTCATTTTCGAGGGCTTTTCTACAATCTTCTAATTTGTATTCAGGAGGTGTGGTAACTAAATTGAGTCCTTCAAAACGATAGCCTTCTGGCTCAGTTCTTGCATCTTCCCAGGAATAGGTAATTCCATTCTCCTGCAACTCTGTGCGACTGAGTTGAATTAGAATCCAAGTTGTAGATGCTGACCATCTTCCGGGACCCCAAATTACGTCGTCATCGAATGTTCCATCTTCACGAATAGTCCCCCCAATGGGCCCAGTCAGAGCACTGGTCTCGTCGTAGGTGAATCCTCTATCGTTAGATAACCAGCGTAGCATAGCTCCGTCGGAATACATAATCATCCGATGTGCGGCTAGGTCGATGTGGGCCTGAGTAAGGTTAGGATCGTCATAAGTGAGACATTCCAAAACTCCACAATTTTCCCAGTTTGTTCTTGCCGGTTCTAGTAATCCGAACACATTGATTGTGGGTTGAGTTAGCAGAGATTCGCCCGCCATGAAGGCTCGAAGAAGGTCAGGGAGAGACATTGGGCCGATGAACCCTGTACCGGTTAATTCGGTAACCATAGGCCTTGCGAAGTTGGAAATATAATGTGAACTTGTAATGGCGGTTTTGTCCTCTATCTCTCTGAGTATCGTAAGATTGAGGATTCCTCCTGTAGGAATATCTTCACCCACTAAACCCGCACTTTTTCCTTGATATCCTACTCTCTCTGAGGGATGGGGTAAGTTGTCGTAATCTATCTCCCCATCAACGGTATAATGAGGAGCTAAATCGGATGTCAAGATAGCTTCCCTATCTCTCACCGAGACGGCGAATCCATGCGTTTTTTCCGCTGCTTCAAAATCTTCGTTAACAACCTGATTCGCCAATAATTCAGGTGATTCCATGTCGTATGATTGAACATCGATTGGTTCTAGACTTGCAAGAAAGCCTGGAATCATCAAGATACTGATGAAGAAAACCGCAGTGTGAAGTTTGAAACTTTGAGGAAGAAGAAAATCGGCAACCTTGCCAAAGTCCCTGACTTCTCTCATGTCAGTTCCTATGATTTTGTTTTTTTAACCAATGCTTAGTCAAAGTCCTGAATCCCTGAGCCGGTCGAGTGCCTCTTTCTGTTTCTTATTCACTTGCTCCGGCTCTGCGAGTATGAATTCGATATCTAGAGGCCCGCCGTCGTGCCCGTGTCCTGCAAGACGGCGGCGATCACCAATCCGTGTGCCTTCAGCCACTTCGATTTGTACTCGCTTTCCTGCTGGAGTATGGATACGAACCGCACCTCCTAACATCAGAGTCGAGTATGGAACCGCAACTTCCTGAATCAATTTGCCACCTTCCCATCTACGACCTTCTTCGGCATCGAGGCGGATTGTGATTAGGAGATCACCTGCTTCTCCTTGCGGATGTTCGTGTCCCATTTTCTTCAAACGAAGTTGCTGGCCGTGCTGAGCGCCTGATGGAACGTTGACGGTAATTGTTGAGGAACGTGATTCAACACCCTTTCCCGAACATTGTGGACAAGCCTTTCGCGAATTGAATGAGGTCCCTTCACAGCGTTTGCAGATTCGCAGACGGCGATGACCAAATTCGATTTTGGTGCCGGACAAGGCTTGTTGCAGGTTGATGTCGATACCAGCCTCGATATCTGGACCACGTTGAGACGGTGGCGCTTGTTGAGGTCGGCGTTGTTGGCGGCTTTGCTGTTGGAACTGAGGTTCGCCACCACCCTTTCCACCCATGAATTGGTTGAGAATGTCTGAGAAGTCAAAGCCAGCACCCTGACCCCTCCCTACGAATGGATTGCTGCCTCTGCCGTGCCCCCCAGAACCGCTGAATCCTGAGAATGGGTTGCCGCCGCGAGCGAACATTTCCTCGATACGTCGTTGCTGATCGTATTCCTTGCGCGCGGCTGCAGTTCCAATCTGATCGTAGGCCGCTTGGATTGCCTTGAATCGCTCCTCAGCGGCCGCATCGCCCGGGTTACGATCGGGGTGATGCTGTCGGGCGAGCTTGCGATAAGATCGCTTGACTTCTGCATCCGTTGCATCCTTGCCGACGCCGAGGACGCGGTAGGGATCCTCTGACATCACTGTGCTTCGTGAGCCGGACCTCCTTGAATCCTCGCGATGGCATGAGGCAAAATCCAGCCGTATTGCTCAAGTTAGGGAACCCACACGGTGGGCTATGGGACTAGGATGGTGCTGCTTCAGGAATTATGCCGGACACGCGGCTGAGATAGGAGGAGACATCTCTGAGGAGTACCCACGGTTTTTCCTCAAACCCGCAAGCGCTCACGTCGAAGCCTCGGCAGATGGAACGAACACAATCGAACTCATGCACGGCGACGAGCACATCGACCATGAGGTAGAGTTGGTCGTAAGGTTGGGCAAGGATTTGCAGCCCGAAGCAATGTGCGTTGGCTGCGATACCACTAACCGAACGCGGCAGAGTTTGGCCAAGGACAAGCGCTGGCCATGGACCGAGGGCAAGGCCTTCCGAGGCAGCGGAGTTCTGGGCACTTGGGTGCCTTACAGTGACGAAGTCATGCGAGTGAAATTGAGTGTTAATGGCGAGGTACGCCAAGATGCTTCAACATCGCTGATGATTCACTCGGTCACAGATCTCGTGACGCATCTATCTGGATGGTACGACCTCGAGCCGGGCGATCTGATATGGACTGGAACACCCCAAGGAGTCGGCCCGATGAAAACTGATGACCAAATCGAATGCACTCTCATTCGTGAGGATGGAGAAGTGCTCAGCCGCCTCAGCGCGAATTGCGTTGCTTCACTGGATAGGAAACCTTGACTCATACGAGCCTTTGGCTCAACCACGAGGAATCATGATGGCCGGCGCAAAGCAAGCATCTGGCGGCTCAGGCGAGTTCGGCGCTCGCCGCATCACCAATGCTTGGCTAATCGATCACGATTGCCAACCAAAACGTGGTGATTTCATCCTCCACGCTGACGGCTCAGTAGACCAAAGTAAAGGCGATGAGGATGTCCTAGAAACAATCGATGGAAGCAACCGACTAATCACCCGCTCATTCCAGAATTGGCACACCCACCTAGCGATGATTCTCAATCGAGGCATGGGTGAAGGACTACCACTCATGGAATGGCTCGAAACATCGATCTTCCCTGTCGAAAAGCGGCTGACTCCCGAACTCGTCGAAACCGGCACTAGGGCCGCAGCAGCTGAGATGATCGCAACAGGAACGACATTCGCCTGTGACATGTATTTCCACACCCAAACCATCGGTGAGACTCTAGCAGAAACCGGAGTCAGGGCGACTCTTTGTGGACCAATAACCGATGGTTTGACTCCTAACTTCAAGCCCGGCTCGGGAGATGCCTTGCGTCATGTTGAGAGCCTCATTACAGGACCTTCGCCGAGACCTGGAAGGATAGATTACGGTGTCGGAACACACTCGGTATACGTCTGCGACGAAGAAATTCTTCTGAAGGGTTCAGATCTAGCCAAGAAGACTGGTTGCACCCTCCACATTCACACTTCCGAGACGAGGAAAGAAGTCGCTGATTGCCACGCAGAACATGGAATGTATCCTGTTGAATATCTCGATTCACTCGACTACTTCACCGATGGAACCACCGTTTGTGCCCACTGCGGATGGCTGACCAAGAAAGAGATGAGAATACTTGCAGGGCATGATGCTCACGCAGTTCATTGTCCGACCTCAAATCAGAAGCTCGCATGTGGAGGAACAATGTCTTACCCGGCGATGAAAGAAGCAGAGGTCGATGTTCGCTTGGGTTCGGATGGTTCAGCGAGTAATAACTCACTAGACATGAGATCGGAGGCGAAGGCGGCGAGTTTAGTGCAGAAGCACGACCATTGGAATGCACGAGTCCTCGTCCCTGAGGAGACTTGGCAGTTAGCAACCAAGGATTCGCGGGATTGGGTTACATGGAATCTCAATGACATACGTATGTCACCAATCGGCAGGGAGGGAAGGAGGCTTCTTCCAAATCTATTGTACTCAGGTGGCCGAGTGCTCGATGTCTTTGTCGATGGGGAGGCATTGAGGCGGGATGGAATCACACTAACTGTGGATGAGAATAGAGCTCGAGAAGCTCTCAATGAGGCGGTAATCGACTACTATGCAGACTTGTGAAATAAGTCAGATATTTCTCCACATACCCAGAGAGTCTCTCAGTGCGGATTCAAGATCTTCATGCACAAAGTCATAGCCTTCCTTCTGTAGTCGAGTGGGTAGGACTCTCTGGCTATCCAGAGTCAGTTTCTCACCCATCTCGCCGAATATAATTTTGATTGCGAATTTTGGTAGAGGAGCAAAAGCCGGTCGTCTCAGAACCTTACCTAGAGCCTTTGCAAAATTCTTCTGCCTCTCGGGATTTGGGGCCGTGATATTGTATGCTCCACTTGATTCTTCATTCAATACGAGGTGGTGAATAGCGTAGATTTGGTCGTCAAGAGATATCCAAGACATCCACTGTTTGCCACCCCCCATCGGCCCACCCGCACCGAGCTTGAATGGAAGTAGCATCTTACCGAGGGCTCCTCCAGTCGCTGCTAGCACTATTCCAGATCGTAAGTAAGCTGTACGAATTCCCGCATCTTCGATGGCTTCTGCAGCAGCCTCCCAATCGTTACATACGTCAGGAAGAAAACCCTTGCCGGATGCACTCTTCTCGGTGAGTTCCTCGTCTCCGCGATTGCCATACCAGCCGATAGCGCTGGCGAGAACGAACACCTCGGGCTTTTTCTCCAGAGATGCTATTGTTTGAGAGAGTAGGGTCGTGCTGTTAACGCGTGAATCTCGAATAGCCTGTTTTCTCTTCTTGCTCCATCGCTTGTCACCTATTCCTTCTCCGCCTAGGTGTATGACAACATCAAACCCTTCAAGCTCACTAGCCTCAATTTCACCTCTACTTGGAGTCCAACGAATCTCATTAGCCCCTTGCTTGGGCTGTCGCCTTACTAGTCTCCAGACTTCATGTCCTCCTGTGTCCAAGAATGCTACCAATTGCGTACCAATCATGCCAGATGAGCCTGCAACCAAAATACGCTTTCGAGGAAGATGCGAGAACTTAGCATGCTGTTCCAAGTCTCTTTGAAGACGCAATTCACGCGCCCTGAACATTCTCGTTAGTCGACTCTTTACCAGCATTCCTCCAAGAACCCTGTCGGCTAGATTTCCAAGTGGTCCGAAAGGAACTTGGTAGGTAACTTCGTCTTCAACCGTAGTTTTTCCATTCGACTCCTTCAGATCGTGGTTGTGATTCCAAGACCAGAATGGACCCTTGACCATCGTATCTGCAAAGTGATGTGGAGGATTGTAAGCAGTATGCTCTGCAATCCATGTCATCTTGAGTGGCCCCATTGGGAATTTGAACACCCTTTGCGACCCAACCTCAAGGGACTCGTCTGCTCGTACCTCCTCGGCAACTTCCCAGGGAGGCATTAGGCGGCGGAATGATCCCTCATGCTCGAACCAAGCAAAAGTAGATTCAATATCGGCTTCAACAGTGGTTGTGTGGTTATATTTGTACATCGAATCACCTAATCATGGACACTGTACTCTCAACTTGTAGATGTCTGTCCTCATGACTACGTGCAAAATACTTCAAAGGTTGTTTCTGATATCACGCCAATTTGGCAAGTTCTGACTCATGAAAACAATCCTCTCAAAGTCAAGGGATTAGCAGACAAGGGAATTCAAGTGGTTCAACGCAAGGCACACATAACTGGAATTTCTCCCATTAATCTGAGATATCTCGATACAAAGCGCCACAGAATGGACCACATACTGGATATAGATTGAATTAAAAGTGAGTTAATTTGGGTTTTTGCTATGCCTAAAATGATTGGAGAGATGGCATCCGAGTTCACTCTCAAAACTAGTGAGGGCAAAGAATTCGCCTTCAGTGAGTTGAACGGCCAGTGGAAGGTCGTGTTTTTCTTCTCCATGGTCCGCTCACCAACGTGCAAGAGAGGATGCCTTTCGTTCAAGGATCAGTACGATTTGTTCCGTTCTCTGGAACCTCCTGTGGAGATTATTGGAATTAGTCGGGACAGCGTTTCAGAACATAAGAAGTTCAAGGAGAATCTGCAATTGCCATTCACACTCCTTTCTGATCCGGATAGAAAGGTAGCTGAAAGCTTTGAAGTCCCGATGCACTTGGGTATATTTCCCTCCAAATCTTCTTTCGTCATCGGGCCCGATAACAAGATTCACTACGTCTATGATTGGCTGTTTAGGCCTAGACAACATGTTGCAAATATCCTTTCGGCAATGAGTAGCGTAACCAGTGAGAGTTGATTTAATGAGTTGGATTCAGATACTCTCTGACGCAGGTCTCTCTGAAAGGGAGGCTAATGCTGTAATCATCCTTTCAACAAGCCCCAATATGAAGGCTAGCGAACTTGCAAAAGAACTCGGAACAACCAGATTGGATGCCTACAACTCTCTAGAAAGACTCCAACAAATCGGGTTAGTCACTTCTACTGCAGACAGACCAATGAGATTCTCCAGTCCTTCAATTACTGATGTAGTAAAGCATCTCGTTGAAATTAGACGGGAGCAACTTTCTAGGATTGAAGAAGGATTCAAAAGAATGGATTCGGGTAAGAAAAGTCGAAAGGAATCATCCGATAACAAAGCATCAATCGACGAAACCAAGTTCGCTGTTCTAAAGGAAAGAGTCCACATTCTCAAGAGAATTGAGAAGATGGCAGATGAGGCTGAAGAGAGTCTGGTTCTAGTCCTAGGGAAATTTGGTATTCTTCACCTGTGCAGAAGTTCTGCCCTTAGTGAGATAAATTCAGCAGCAAAGAAAGGCGTCGTTGTTAGAGTTCTAGGCCAATTGGACAAGAGGACAATAAGGTTCTACAACGAACTTGACAGTTCGATTGAGATTCGACATTCGGAAAGTCTAGATGCCCAGAGTGCAGTGATGGATTCGTCAGAGGTAATTCAATATCTCAAAACTGAAGAAAATCCAGTTGGAAGAGGGAAAAACGATGTGGCCTTAGTAGTCCATTCCTCTAACTTCGCAGATTCACAAAGCGACCTGATAGAATGGATATGGGAAGAGGCTATACCGTTCGAGGCAGCCTCAAAAAGATTCACTGAGGAGAAGATAGTCGATCCTCTGAGGTTGACTTTGGACAGTGGTTCATTCCTAGATAAAATAAGGAGTGTGCTTCAAATCACCGACGAACTCCCTGATACAGACACCCCATTCAACCCCAAAGCCTTCATGGCTGCAGGCGCCGAAATCAGTGAAGCAAGGAAAGAACTCGAAAAAGGAGGTCTTGCTAGCCTAAGCTCATTCGGAATTGACATTTCCTCACTCCTGAGACAAGTGGGGAATCGTATCGGACAGGAACTATCCTTCAGTCTGAGAAATATACAGGGACACATGGAATTCCTAAACGAAATGATGGATTGGTGGGAGTACGCTGGACTCGGTAAACTCAGTTATGATATCGACCCTGAATTCCATATCAAGGTCAACCTCTCAAGTCTCAAGGATGAGAAGGACATACTTCCTCTATGGTCTCTCGACGACGGTATCATCGAAGGGGCCCTAACTGCTCGATACCTTACCGGAGGTAATGTGTTGATTCGACGGGAAGAAGTTGAGGGGGACCCAGATGAGTTCTGCCGCTATAACCTGATTTTCAGAGAATCAAAAGAGCATCTGTGAAAGATCTCAATCGGATGGGTACCCTTCCGATTACGGATGGAAGAGGAAAGCAGCCCCAAGAATCACATAAGCGCCCAGTAGCATCGCCCCTTCCAACCAATTCGATTTCCCATCAGCAGCAATCAAATTCGCAATCATAACTGCGCAGAACACAGCGACTGTCTCGAGCATACCAAACTCGAAAGTCAACGGCACACCCAGTAACCAAGCGATGAGAACCATCAGCGGCGCGACGAAGACAGCGATCTGTGTCGAGGAGCCGACGGCGATGGCAAAAGATAGATCCATCTTGTTTTTTCCAGCAACTGTGACAGCGGTAAAATGCTCAGCCGCATTACCAAATAGTGGCAACAAAATCACGCCGATGAAGAGATGAGGCAGCCCCACATCGGCGGCGGCAGATTCGACTGAATGCACCAAAATCTCAGCCATCCAAGAGACTAGGAATGTGGCGAGAACAAGGAGAATTATGGCATCGCGTTGGGTCATTTCGGGAGACTCGTGATGTTGTCCCTCGGTGACGAATAGATGCGCGTGTGTACGGAATTGGAAGTAGAGGAAAAGACCGTACAATCCCAACAAAATTATTGCTGCAATGTGGCTTAGATTCGCTACACCTCCCCCATCATAGTCTCCACCAACAGATGAGTGGAAAGCGGTTGGTACGATGAGCACGACCACCGCTAGAAGTAACAGACTGCTATTGGTACTGACCTGCGCAGAGGAGAATTCTTGCTCTTCGAAATGGATTCCACCCCAAACGAAGGCGAGCCCCATGACGAGGAGGAGATTTCCTAGGATGCTTCCAATCAGGCTCGCTTGTACGAGGTGGATCATGGTGTTCGCGGTATCACTACCCACTCCGGCGGTGTATGCAGCATAGATTGCAAGCCCAGCAATTATCATCTCTGCAGCATTTCCGAAGGTAGCGTTCAGCAACCCCCCTAGTGATTCGGAAGTACGTAGGGCGATTTCTTCAGTTGCGCGACCCATCAGGAATGCGAGCGGCATGATTGCTACCATCGAAGCGAAGAAGGCGGCTGTTGAGTCATGTGAGATATATGCGTAATACCAGGTAATAGGCACGGCAAGAAGCAAGATATTCAGCTTGGTTTTCTTAGGTGAAAATGCTCCTAATACACTCAGGTTTGTCGATTGTGTTCCGGTTGCATCGGCGGTTGCGGGCTCACTCATGGTCATGCGCGTGCGCGGTTGATGGGTCAATGTTGCGTCGGCCTCGCGATGCGTTCATGGGTTCCCGACCAACCCGAGGCAACGTGGTCAGCACCTTCCGACTCGCCCTCGCCGGTACACCCGGCACTGGCAAGACAACTGTTGCAACGCTTTTGTCGGCAGCTGGATTTGGCATCATGACAATTGAGGAATTGGCACAATCGGCCGGCGCTTTAGGCGAGATAGACCCGAGTGATGGCGCTCGCCCAGTCGATCTCGATCTGTTGATTGAAGCAATTGCTGATTCTTGGGAATCGGCTCCTGCCTCGTCGGAAATAATCGATGGACACCTTTCGCACCACCTCCCCGCTGACGTTGTCGTGGTGCTCCGCTGCAACCCAGCAACCCTGCGCGAGCGGCTCAGCGAGCGTGGTTATTCAGCAGAGAAAGTTGAGGGCAATGTCGAGTGGGAATTGCTTGGCGGTGCTTGGAACGAGCGCGAGGGAGATTCACCTTGGTCGGAGTTCGATACGACGACAGAAGATGTGGACTCCGTTGTCAAGTCGATTCTTGCATGGATTTCAGATGGCTTCAAACCGGCTAGCCCTGAGGGCGTAATCGACTGGATAGCACGGATGGATGACTGATGTTCGAGAAGATGCGTGACACCTGGA
>Ga0208764_10000562_pt1 | contig 23855 bp, 20 predicted proteins | sample ETNtaG_18_FD_185762 | JGI IMG/M metagenome (GOLD analysis project Ga0208764, IMG submission 185762) | Marine microbial and viral communities from oxygen minimum zone, Eastern Pacific Ocean - ETNP201302SV91 (SPAdes) (version 2) | ecosystem: Environmental > Aquatic > Marine > Oceanic ... | reverse complement strand
TGTAGGTGTAATTACTGATGGAGCATTCGCCCAGCATCTCAATCATGGCATTCCCACAATTGAGATCGGATTTCCCGTTCGTTATACACATTGTCCTGTTGAGGTATGCTCGATTAAAGACTTGCAATGGCTCGTCGACCTTCTCGAAGAAACGGGAAAAAACTTCAATGAATCATACTCCAAAACTTACATCCATTGACGCTGATACTGAGCCTGTCAATGAATCTTAATAATTCCATCAAGAAAAACTTGTCTTGGATAGCAGAATGTCAGCGGATTAGTTCCGGTATCCGTCGGCGTGTACTCGAACATACTATAACCCATGGCGGTTATCTAAGCCAGGCCTGCTCTTCAGCTGAAATTTTTAGCCTGCTTTATTGTCAAATAATGAGGCTTGGAACTAGCGAAGGGCCATCTATTCCCCTCCCTTTTCTTGGCTCACCTTCCAAAAATAATAAAAAACAAACCAGTGGAATGATATACAATGGCCGACGAAATCCCAATCTAGATCGCTTTTTTCTCTCTCCAACGCATTACGCTCTGACACTCTATGCAACACTCATCGAAACTGGAAGGCTTGATAAATCATCTCTGGATCAATTTAATGTTGATGGTAGTACTTTAGAAATGATCGGTTCAGAGCATTCTCCAGGACATGAAACTAATGGTGGCTCCTTTGGACAAACGATCTCTCAGGCTGCAGGAGTTGCTTGGGCAAGGAGAGCTAAAGGTGACACCGGCAAGGTGTGGGTATTCCTTTCTGACGGGGAATGCCAAGAAGGCCAAACCTGGGAGGCAATAATGTCCATGGCATTTCACAAAATCAATAACATCAAAATTGTAGTGGATGTCAATGGACAACAGGTTGATGGCAGAACTGCTGATGTAATGAATTTAGAGCCATTGTTTGAAAAGTTCTCTTCATTTGGAGCATGTACAAAACAAGTAGACGGACATAATCTTCCGGCATTACGAAAAGCTCTTGAAACATCACACGATGATAGACCACTTGTTGTGCTTGCTCACACCTTACCCTATAAAGGCATGGAAATACTCAAGGAGCGCTACCCTCATCTTCATTATGTGCGATTTAAAGATGAAAATGAGAGAGATAGATTCAAACAACATTTGACCCAATTGGAATCATAGAGATTAAAAGATGGAACTTATCAAACGCGTCCATGCCAATAATATAGTCAAATGGGGTAAAACTCACAGTGACGCTATTGTTCTTTCCGCTGACCTTACCAGTTCCTGTGAGATAGATGAATTTCGTGACGCTTTTCCAGATCGTTTTTTGTCAATGGGATTGATGGAGCAAAATATGATGGGATTTGCAGCCGGGTTGGCTCGTGAAGGTTTTACCCCAATGGTTCATACTTTTGCTGTTTTTATGTATAGACGTTCACTTGATCAAATCGAAATGTCTATTGCCTATCCAAATCTCCCAGTGAAGATTTTCGGTTTTTTACCGGGAGTAACAACACCTGGCGGACCAAGCCATCAGGCAATCAACGATATAGCTGTTATGCGTTCGCTGCCCAACATGACAGTCATTGAGACTGCCGATGCAACAGATGTAGAAAGCGTGCTTGAATTATCAAACGCGGTTGATGGCCCTGTCTACATCCGAATGGTACGAGGCCAGATACCACGTCTCTTTCCCGCTAAGGACCAAACAATGCTAGGCAAAGCACGTATCTTGTCACTTGGGTCTGATATCACATTATTAACAAGCGGCATCTGCACAGAGGAAAGTCTGCGTATAACTCACATACTCGAGGAAAGTGGTATTGGTGTTCAACATCTTCATGTTACAACCCTTAAACCTTTCGATGATGATAGAATTTGTGAAGCTTTGGCTAAGGCAAAGTTTGGAATTATAACGATGGAAAATCATACCTCCATTGGGGGGCTAGGTTCCTGCGCCGCAGAGATGATTTCAAAATTTGGTATAAATACGAAACTTCTAAAAGTTGCTATTAATGACACTTATCTTCAGGGCGCCAGTCGTACATTTTTAATGGAACGTTATGGTATTGATGTTAAAGCACTTTTATATGCTGTTGAATCGCTTATTGGCGAAAAAGTTGATATTTCAGATACAGATCTGACAACATCCAGACTAGATAGCTTTTTTAATGAGAATCAGCAGGAAGCACTATAAAGATGCTAATCAGTTTATTTACTTGGAAGTGAAATTAAAAACTAAAATAATTAACATATATATAGGTGTGTATCTGACCTAATATTCATTGAAATTGTGTAACACTTGGATTAGTGACAAGGAGAATTGATCTGAATTAGATATAAGGAAATTGTAGCGTATCATATTCATTATTATAGTGTTTTAATAGATTCCAAATAAATGGGTTAAAGAGGATTATGTGGTGATACTATTGGGAGTACAAATTAGGTTTTCCAAAAGATGACACCGATAACATATATGGCATGCTACAAAAGATTTTCAAGATGTTTTAACTGAAAAAGGGTTTTAGATAAGCCCCTAATAAACTTTCTAACTATTAACTTAACGTACTACACAGATGACAAGTTGTTTACAAGAAATAGAAAGATAGTGAAGTAATCTGTACCAAAATTTATGGATGCAGAATTTTTTTTACTTTTTGTGTTGAATTTCTTACCTATGAATAATTAGTGTGAACCCTTGCAGAAGAAGTCGTGAATTTTTTAAATAAAAGTTCTAAAACCATTAAATAATATTCTTGATAATATATTTTCTTTTCTATATTTTAGTTAATCATTGAAGTAAAGATGCAATAAGATCATTATTTTAAGATCGAAACCGTACTGATGTGAATTGGTTTACGATTTGCAGTTTTGGCACTGTAAAAACAAGCCATTAATTTAAATTCATCATCTTTAAAACTTGGTAGCAGTCATGAATCATTGAGCAAAATTTCTTCCACAGTAACTATCGGTCTGGTTGCCAATCCGTTTTCGGCGCGGGATATTCGCCGTGTGATATCAAATGCAGCTAGTTTGCAGGTTTCGGATCGAGCGAATATTGTGATGAGAGTGTTGTCCGCAATAAGTACTTGTGGCGTGAAGCGGGTTCTCATGATGCCAGAAAACGGAGGAATCTCTAGTTTTCTTAAGCGAGACTTGCTACGTAAACAACAACTGGGAGATAATTGCTTTACTGAGCTTGAAATGACAAAAACTCCAATTAATGGAACGGTTGAGGATACCTTTGCATCAACAAAAGCCATGGTCGATTCCGGAGTCAAAACCATTGTCGTACTTGGAGGTGATGGCACTCATCGAGCTGTAGCTAAAGTCTGTGGGCAAGTGCCGATTGCTGGTATTTCTACAGGCACCAACAACGCTTTTCCTGAATATCGCGAGCCAACAATTACTGGACTGGCTGTAGGATTGGCTGCCACAGGACATATTCCGGAAAGTGTTGCGTTTACCTTGAACAAATTGTTATGCGTTAAGATCAATGATGGAGAGCGTAGCGACATTGCCTTAGTGGATGTTGTGGTTTCGACGGAACGCTATATTGGGGCGCGTGCGCTTTGGCGAACAGAAAATTTGCGTGAACTCTTTGTGACCTTCGCTGACCCGGAAGTAATTGGAATGTCGTCGATTGCCGGACTGCTGGAACCGGTTTCTCGAAACGATTTTGGAGGTTTACATGTGTTACTGGATGATCCTGAAGTGGCAAAAAATCTTTTGCAAGTTCCCATTGCTCCGGGGCTCATTAACACTGTTGGAGTGCAGTCTTGGCAACAACTTAAACCCGGAATACCGTTTACATTAAGGCAATCCTCAGGCATTATAGCCTTGGACGGAGAGCGTGAACTTGAATTTGGCCCTGAAGATACTGTACAGGTCACACTGTATGAAAAGGCCTTCCGGACTGTGAATATAGGTGCTTGTATGCGCCACACTGGGCAGCATCGACTATTGGTTGGGGCGCCCCTTGAATTGTTAGCAACCTAAATCATGGATATATCATGAGTGATAACCCGTTCCCATTGAGCAGAGATGAACTGCTGAATATTTATCAAACCATGCGCACAATCCGAGAATTTGAGGAGCGGGTACATGTCGAATTTTCTCGTGGAGATATTCCAGGATTCGTCCACTTATATGCTGGAGAAGAAGCCTCTGCTACAGGCATTATGGCTCACTTGCGTGAGGATGACCGTATAGCCAGCACTCACAGGGGACACGGTCACTGTATTGCAAAAGGTGTAGAAGTAAAAGGTATGATGGCCGAAATTTTTGGAAAGAAAAGTGGAGTATGTGGAGGAAAAGGAGGTTCGATGCATATTGCAGATTTGGATAAAGGCATGATGGGCGCAAACGGAATTCTTGGCGCAGGTGCACCTTTAGTTTGTGGAGCCGCATTAGCGGCTAAATATCGAGATAAAGGCGATATTGCGATCAGTTTCGTTGGTGACGGAGCCTCAAATCAAGGGACTTTTTTGGAAAGCTTGAATCTTGCGTCCATCTGGAATTTGCCAGCAGTATTTGTAGTTGAAAACAATGGTTATGCCGAGTCTACTTCGGTGGATTGGGCAGTGGCTTGCGACAGTTATGTGGATCGTGCTTCCGGATTTGGAATGCCAGGGGTTACAGTGGATGGTACTGATTTTTTTGCCGTTTATGAGGCTGCAGGAGAAATCATTAGACGCGCCAGAGAAGGCGGTGGGCCGTCATTATTGGAATGCAAAATGATCCGCTTTTTTGGGCATTTTGAAGGCGATATGCAAACTTACCGGGCAGAGGGCGAAGTGGATGAAATTCGTGCTAAACGCGATTGTATAAAGTCTTTCAGCAAAACTGTCACTGCTGCCGGAGTCCTGTCTCAAGAGGATTTAGAGGCATGTGATACGGATGTTTTGAGCCTCATCGAAGAGGCGGTATCTACTGCAAAAGCGGCAGAATTGCCGACCGAAGCAGATTTACTTACTGATGTTTATGTCAATTATTAAGGCTCCGATTTAACACGGACTACCATAAAACGAAGAGGAACAATGGCAAGAACTATTTCATTCAAAGAAGCAATTAACGAAGCCCTCGATCAGGAGATGACACGCGATAAGTCAGTTATTGTAATGGGAGAGGATAGCATCGGTGGCACCGGAAGTCCTGGTGAAGACGATGCTTGGGGTGGACCTATGGGTGTCACTAAAGGACTCTACGGGAAACATGGAAACCAGATCATGGACACCCCGCTTTCGGAATCTGCTTATATCGGAGCGGCAATCGGAGCTGCTGCCTGCGGAATGAGACCGGTGGCGGAGTTGATGTTTGTTGACTTCATGGGAGTCTGTTTTGATCAAATATATAATCAAGCAGCAAAATTCAAGTATATGTTCGGCGGCAAAGCAGAAACTCCGGTCGTAATCCGAACTATGGTTGGGGCTGGGATTAATGCAGCGGCTCAGCATTCACAGATGTTAACCGCAATATTTACCCACATTCCCGGACTCAAGGTAGTATGTCCGTCCAATCCGTACGATGCGAAGGGTCTGCTAATCCAGTCAATCAGGGATAATGATCCGGTTATTTTTTGTGAGCATAAATCTCTTTATGGTGTTGAAGGTGAAGTTTCGGAGGAGTCTTATGTAATTCCATTTGCCGAAGCAAACGTGATGCGTGATGGTGGAGATGTTACCATTGTGGCATACGGCATGATGGTCGGAAAAGCAATGAATGCGGCTGAAACATTAGCAAAAGAAGGTGTAGAATGTGATGTAATTGATCTACGTACATTATCACCAATAGATATGGAGACAGTACTCGAAAGTGTTGAAAACACTGGCCGTTTAGTAGTCGTTGACGAAGCGAATCCACGGTGCAGCATTGCTACAGATGTTTCGGCACACGTTGCTCAACAGGCTTTCAAGTCACTCAAGGCACAAATTGAGATGGTAACAGCACCCCATACACCCGTTCCATTTGCATCAACTCTGGAGGACATTTATATCCCCAGCAACGACAGTGTTGCTAAAGCAGTTCGCAAAACACTTTAATAGGAAAAGTTATGGAAAATAACATAATTCCCATTCTCATGCCAAAATGGGGACTGACAATGGAGGAAGGGCAAGTCAATGAGTGGCTTGTTAAAGAAGGTGAGAAAATATCTGTGGGTGATGAGATTATCGAAGTTGAAACAGATAAAATTACAGGTGCAGTTGAGGCGGTGGATGCAGGTATTTTGAGGCGCTGTATTGCAGAAAGTGAAAGCATCTACCCAGTCAAATCTTTGCTTGGCGTATTGGCAGATTCATCGGTCTTAGATTCCGATATTGAGACTTTTATTGAATCTTACGAAATTCCTTTTTCTGGAGAAGAAGACGCTGAAGGAAGTGGTGCGAAATACTTATACACGGAGGTTGACGGACTTCGTGTGCGTTATACTGATCGTGGCTCCGATGATTCGGTTGTGTTGCTAGTGCATGGTTTTGGTGGAGATTTGGACAATTGGCTTTTCAATTTCGACGCACTTGCGGACAAACACCGGGTACTGGCTTTGGATCTTCCGGGACATGGAGAGTCTGGAAAAACTATTCTGGAACCTTCCATATCTGGATTAGCAAAGTTTGTGGGCAAATTTTTGGAAGCTGTAGATGTACCGTCTGCAAATATAGTTGGACACTCGATGGGTGGGGCTATCGCGATGCAAATGGTAACGGAACATCCAGAAAGTGTGGATTCGCTTGGTCTCATTTGTAGTTCAGGGTTAGGTCCGGAAATCAATAATGATTATCTGCAGGGATTTGTCGATGCTCAAACACGCCGGGAACTCAAACCGGTACTTCAGCAATTATTTGCAGATGAGTCGTTGGTCAACCGGAAACTTGTGGATGACGTACTAAAATACAAACGCCTGGATGGAGTGGATGAAGTACTGCGGACTCTATCCGCAATGCTGCTCTCTGCCTCTCAAACCAAACTTAGCGATAAGGTGGTTGCTTCCAGAAAACCAACACTGGTTATTTGGGGCGAACAAGACCGAATCATTCCAGTTTCTCATGCCAGAAACATTTCTACTTCCGCTGGATCTCCCGTTGAAGTTGAAATCTTTGACTCCGCCGGGCACTTAGTACAAATGGAAAGAGCTAATGATGTCAATCGACGTTTGTTGGAATTTTTAGGATAAGCAGTATACCCTGAGCCAACATTCAAAGATTCGTTTGAAAGCTAGCATCCCTGGATCATCGAGTAATATGGACTTTTTGCATAAAATCCTACTCGTCCAATTGACTCTGGCGATACTGGAATTGATCAATGGAATCATTGATGGGGGCCCCTCAGCTCAATTTTTTGATGCACCCCTGACTGCGGTGATCACATAAAGGAGGGGGATGTCTCCAAGACTGGCCTTTCTAGGTTTTGCATCTCCTCAAGTGCTATATAAAACATTCCAGAGACCTTTCCCAACTCAATTTCAGTTTGTCATTTATTTAATTTTACTATGGCCGTCATCCCTATAGCCAGCATGGTTCCGTAACTGGAACCGAAGCTTTTGGTGGAAGCCCTAGCATACTGGAAAAAAGCCATGCCGATGTCTTCCAGCAAAGTTTATAAGTCCAATATGATCTATCCAAAACCCCGTATCATCGTCACTCCACGATCGCCTTCTCCTAACAGACCCTCACCAGTACTCAGTTCATCGCCTCATTGCTCCATTGCCTATTAGATCCAGAACATTCTCCGCTGATTCTTTAGGCATATTGTGAATTTAACAACATCTTTTACTATATTGACTACTTTCAATATAGTCTAAATCAAATTGACTATAGCTGTCTCCGATGGTTTGTAATGTGAACCATAACCGGAATCACAACAATTTTTAAAACTATTAGACTCAGATTAAACTACCCAGAAAAAACAAAGAGTTTTGAAACTAGATAATGTAGTCATTATAGCTGAGTAATGTTAATCTGGAGTATAAACAAAATTAATTTCCTGAAATTATAAACAACTGTACGAATATTTTTTATCTTTTAGGATGAATACAATATTCAGATTTACTTTAAATATAGCATTTTATTAAAAAATTACTGCTATTCTTGACTACATTTCTCTTATTGGAGATTAATTGAATGAAGTATATAATTGCTATAGATATTGGAACACAAAGTACACGTGCTTCAGTAATAAATCAGGATGGAACAATTTTGATAATTGAACAAATTAAGCACGATTTAGTCCGACCGTTTCCGAACTGGGCCCAACAAAATCCTGACTCGTGGTGGAACGAAACCTGCCATGCCATTAGAAAAGTTTTGAAGAAAGCGAATGTTAATCTTTCTGCAATAGCAGTTGTAGCCACCTGTGGCCAAATGCATGGACCAGTTGGTATAGATGAAGATGGCAATACAACAACTCCATGGGTTCAACTTTGGTGTGATAAACGTTGCAATGAACAATGTCAAGACCTTCTGGCCAAGAATGATCAAAATGAGTTACAAAAGATTACTGGTAATCCAGTTTATCCTTCTTGGCAAGGAATAAAAGTTCGCTGGCACAAAGAACATGAACCTGATTCTTATAACCGTACACGTTGGTTCCTTGTTCCCAAGGACTTTATTAATTATAGACTCACAGGTGTCGCTGCAGCTGATCCGAGCGAAGCATCATGTTCCTACCTCTACGATTGGCATACTGAAGACTATTCTCAGGAACTTGCAGATATTGTAGGGGTAGATTTAAAAAAATTTGCTCCCATATACCGATCTCAGGATATTATTGGAGAAGTTACTGAAGAAGCAGCGAGACAAACAGGACTTCCTATCGGAATTCCAGTAGTTGCCGGTGGAGGTGACTTCCCCGTTTCCATGCTAGGATTTGGCATTGTCGGCGAAGGTATTACCGCCGATGTCACCGGAACAAGTACTCTTGTAGCAGCCCATACTGTAAAACCCCTTCTAAATCCAGTAATTCAAAACTGCCGTCATGTGGTTGAAGGCTGGATACCTTTTACAATACTTGATTGTGGTGGATTGAGCATGAAATGGTGTAAAGATTTAGTTTCTTCTTTAAATGGGAAGGAAGTTTCCTACAATGATCTTATTAACCTAGCGGTAAAAGCACCAGCCGGCAGTGATGGCCTACTATTTTATCCATTCATGCTGGGAGAGCGCCGAAGAGAAAATATCTCATCGCTTGGTGGCTATTTTGGGATTAACCTTAATCACTCCGCACCACATTTTATTCGCGCTGTAATGGAAGGTGTCGCTCTGACAATGGGCAAAGATATTATCGAATTCAACAAACAGGGACATAAATTAAATCGTCTACTTAGTGTGGGAGGAGGAACTCGCAACGAACTATTGAATCAAATTAAATCTAGTGTAGTTAACAGTCCTATAGAGATTTCAAATGAACCAGAAGCAGGGCTGAAAGGAGTTGCTATTCTCGGTTCTGCTGGAGTCGGTCTAATTAATAACCCAGTCCAAACTTCTATTGAAAGAAGAGATGATATTCGTATAATTAAACCAAATTCTAAGAAGGCTAAAGTTTATAAAAAATCTCAAGTAGAATACAACAGGATATATAATCACATGATTGGATTTTGGTTAAAATAACTTACAATCTATCAAAATAATATGAATTTCAATGAGCTCACCCCGGCAAAGGAACCGACCTTTTACTTCATAGGAGTTACAACTGGTAAGTCATCCATTATGAAAGTTTTTCCAGCGTGGGCCAAATACCTTGGTATCTCTGAAACTATCATAGGTATTGACTGTAAGTCTCATAGTGATCCTGAAGTTTACAGAAGAATTGTAAGTTTTTTAAGGGAAGACAAATTTTCTCTTGGCTCTCTAGTTACTTCACACAAACTGGATTTACTTGAAGCAACTAGAGATTACTTTGAGTGGCTCGATCCATACGCTATTCAGCTTTCTGAAGTAAGTTCGATTTCTAAACGTGACGGATTATTGCGAGGTCATGCCACAGACCATATTGCAAGTGGTCTTTCATTTGATGCTATGACTAAAGGGGGGAACATAGTAACCAACAATCCAGAAGTCTGTATCCTCGGTGCAGGCGGTTCTGCTATAGCTTTGACGATCCACTTATTTAATCTTGACGAAAGTAGTATCCCTTCTAAAATATATGTTACAGATCACAATGAAAAGCGTCTGAAAGATATGGAAGAAGTTCATAAAAAAATAGAGTGTCGAATTTCTAAAGAGTACATCCTATGTATGACTGCTAAAGAAAATAATAACGTTGTAGATAAATTGAGAGAAGGAGCTCTGGTTATAAATGCCACAGGACTTGGCAAAGATGCTCCAGGATCACCTCTAACTGATGCTGTTGTATTTCCAAAAAATGGACTCGCATGGGACTTCAACTATAGAGGCGATCTGGTTTTTCTCGATCAAGCAAAAGCGCAACAAGAAAGTAAAAATATTACCATACACGATGGCTGGGTTTACTTTGTACGTGGCTGGCTTTCTGTAATTAGCGAGGTCTTTAATATATATATCCCTTCAGAAGGTCCAGAATTTAAAAAGCTTTGCGAGATAGCTGAAAATCTTCGCTAAAAAATAAAAGGATAAAAAAATGAATGAAGTTTTAAAATCTTTGTTAATCAATTTTTCTTTGAAAGATGGTCTCTCACCTGATAGAGAATCTATCAAACGTCAGCTATCTAAAATGAATGGCATGTACTCTGACCAAAAGGCCTATGAACATTTAATTAAAGATGATCCTCTAATTTATGAATTTTACGATTGTGGAATTTTAGAAAAAGAAAGCTCTATAGCTTTTGGAACAAGTATCATTTACCCCGGTAAAGTAGGAAATGAATATTTTATGACAAAAGGTCACTACCATAATATCATGGATACTGCGGAAGTATATTATTGTTTAAGTGGCTGTGGTTATATGATGATGGAAACGATGAGAGGTAATTGGGAAACTCAGAAGATGATTCCTGGAACCGCTGTTTACGTTCCTGGGAATTTCGCCCACCGGAGCATAAACACTTCTGATTCAGAGCCTCTTGTAACATTCTTTGCTTTCCGTGGTGATGCCGGCCATGATTATGGTACAATTGAATCCAAAGGATTTCGAAAGCTGATTGTTGAAAAAGATGGTCAACCAGAAATTATTGACAATCCGAAGTGGGGAAACTGATATATAAAGCTGGATTAATAGCTTATAGCTTAAAATTTAGTGGGGGACTAGATGACTATCTTTTTAGTTATACGGAGATATTGGAGAGTAATAGGTTGGTTTGTAGAAACTTATGAGTGATAAAATTTCCACTTCACGCGCAGGCTTATGCAGGATAAAACACACTCTGTCTTATTCCAGGGATCTCAACCGAAATTAGAAACATTAAATGTCCTAAAGCGTTTGGCAACAAATTGTTTCTGAAACCGGACTCATTGAAATATCAATTCTCTGGCCATTAGGTCTATCTTGCAGTTTAAAATACATATAACATACTGTCATATTTATGGGCCTCACTATAGATTTCATAAAATAATCTAGTGAATTTGTTGAGAGTGAACAAAATGTGGGTCACAGTTCTGAGGAAATTCCCTAAACAGAGTTTGTGATTCAGTATAAAAAGCCCTTATCTATAATAGTGAAGATCTGGCTATTTGTTTTAGGTTAAACTACTTGAAGATAATTTTGATAACAAGTTACATAAAAGTTATGAAAAGTAGGAGTTTTTAGCTATTAAATATTTTATTTCTACGGTTCGATTATGATTTTAAATTTTTTGGAATTTGCACAGTTGCCCCATTATGAGCACAGACATATGCAGCTACTTTTGACGCTTTTTTTTGGGATTCAAGTATACTCATCCCTTTCATATAGTTTATTATAAAAAATGCTGTAAAAGAATCCCCAGCTCCTACAGTATCGGCAATTTTGCATTTAGCAGCTGGACATTCAGACATTGAATTGCTGGTGATTATTTTGCTGCCCTTGGGCCCCAGAGTCAAAATTGCCAGCTCAAGGTTAAAGTCACTTATAATCTGCTCGATATTTTTATTGAAAAGTTTTTGCAGTACAGATTCTTCTTCATCATTTAATTTTAGATAGTTTGCAGCATTTAGAGACTCCTCAATAATTTCTTTCGAATAAAAGTCTAGTCGCAAATTTATGTCAAATAGTATCTTGGAAGAGGATTTGGCTAGTTTCAGAGCCTCTTGTATCGTATTTCTACTTTCAATATTTCTTTGAGCAATAGTTCCAAATACTATCAAATCTGCCTTGTCAGCAAATTTTTTAAGCTTATTAGTCAGAGGTATGTGATCCCAGGCGCAGTTGTCATTTAATTTATATGTTGGCACCTGTTCATTATTTAAAAATATATCAGCTATACCTGTGGGGTGACAAACTCTTGATGATTGCATTATTATGCCAGCTTTAATTGCGATTTCTTCCAGTTCAACCCCTTGCTGATCATTGCCTAAAGCAGTGAAGAGAGTAGCATCAGAACCAAACTGTCTTGCATGAAATACAAAGTTAGCAGGGGCGCCTCCTAATATTTTTTTGTCTGGGAAAATATCCCATAAAATTTCTCCAATACTAAGTATTTTTATCATTTTTAATTAGTTCTAATAGAATTTTGTGGTTACTAATTTAAAATTTGTGGCTTATCCGCGCGGTAAAATTCATAAAAAAATAATCAACCAATTTAAAATGTGTACTACTATTCAGTAGAAAAGAATTTTTGGTTAAATAATAAAGGTTGTGATTAAGATATACTTAGTTAGATTTTAATAAATCGAGACAAACAACTACTTCTTTTGTCCAAATAGTCAAAGTTGAAAGACTTTTTAACTCAGCATCTACGACTAAAATAATATTTAGCAGTTATACTAGAATGTTACGTCTATTTGTAGAAATGGAAAATCGTAACGGGTATAAGTTCTAATTTTTTCCAAATATCTAGGGTAATAATAATTAACTGGGAAGTTCTAACTATGCTTAATGCCTTGACAGAAAAAAAGTGGAGTACCTGATGAGGCTCTGATTAGATGAAAATGGAAGTCAAAGGCATAGATATCATAGATTTAACAGAAGAGATTTCTGTATGATAAATTACCAAAGATGAAAATATATTATTAAAGTTTCTATAGAATATTTATTTATAATACAAACTTAGAAGTTAATTCTATTTCCAGAATTAGAATCAAAAAGGAAAATTTTTTCCATATTCAATTTTATTTTAACAATTTGATCTAATTCATTTTCATAATCTTTATCCTCCTTCATTGTTATTAGATTTGATCCAATCTTTAGTGAAACAATTGTTTGATCACCAGTTAACTCAATAGAATAAATCTTAGCCTCAAATTGGAAATTGTTATCACTAACAATTTCCATATCCTCTGGACGGACACCCAACACAACATTGTTAAAAGAATCTTTGCCAAGACCCGAAAACTCACATTCTTCTGACAAAAAATTCCCATTTTTAAGATCGCCATTAAAAAAATTCATTGAAGGAGAGCCAATAAATCCTGCAACAAACAAATTTACTGGATCATTATATATGTTCTTGGGGGTATCAACTTGCTGGAGTATGCCTTCATTCATGATCGCAACACGAGATGCAAGAGTCATTGCTTCAATTTGATCATGAGTCACGTATATCGTGGTAATACCCAATTCATGTTGAAGATGTTTTAACTCTGCCCTCATCATTCCCCTAAGTTTGGCATCAAGATTAGAGAGAGGCTCATCCATTAAGAATACTTTTGGGCGCCTGACCAATGCCCTTGCTAATGCGACTCTTTGACGCTGGCCCCCAGATAATTGCTTTGGATAACGGTGTGTCAAATCTGAAATCTGTACTTGACGACAAGCTAACATGATAGCATCTATTTTTTCTTTGCCTTTGACACCTCTCATTTTCAAAGGGTAACCTACATTGTCCTCAACAGTCATGTGTGGATATAGAGCATAGCTTTGAAAAACCATGGCAAGATCCCTATATTTGGGTAAAACATCATTCATGAGCTTACCATCAACAAACAACTCTCCCTCATCAATATTCTCCAGACCTGCGATCATCCTTAATGTTGTTGTCTTTCCACATCCAGACGGTCCCAGCAAAACAAGAAACTCGCCTTGCTTAATGCCTAGACTAAACTTGGCAACTGCAGTCACATTCCCATATTTTTTATTTATATTTCTTAATTCAACATCCATATAGTTTTTTCTTTAATCATATTGATTGATAGAGGGACTCTCATCCCCATGGAAGTAAAGTAACTACCTAGGACGATCTTTGTCATCCAGCTTTAACTACCATCATTCTATTTTTCTTATTAAGTTTTGTAAAAAGAATATAGTGATATATCTCTTCTATTATTTTAAAACATTCTAACCAAGGGGAATTATTTTTTTATGATAGATTAGTTACAGTCATTATAACTAGACTTTCTTAATGATTGTCCATTAACAAGCTCTGATTCAAGGAAAAAAATTATGATATCATTCTTTTTAAAAATATATTTTATTCAATTCCTAATTTTATTGCTGCATCATATCTTTACACTCAGTCATAATTTTATAAGAATTATATTTATAGACCCTCTTTACCCTTTTACAGCACCTACTAAAATACCTCGAATAATAAAACGATAAAGGAATAATGCCACAACTATAACCGGTATGATCATGGTAATAATGATTACAGACATGTACCACCATTGTGGCCCTCTTGTTGTATTCATGGAAGCTATCATTAGTGGAAGTGTCTGGGTGTCAGTCATTGATAGGAAAAGGGATAACAAATATTCATTCCAACAGAGTATTAGTACCAGCAAAAATGTTGCTGAAAGTCCCGGTTTCGCTAATGGAAGGACAATTGTTGTAAATATTCTGTACCGGGTCGCTCCGTCAAGAGCAGCATTTTCCTCAAGATCGATTGGTATACTGAAGAAAAAGTCCCTCATCAACCAAACTACAATTGGAATGTTGATTGCTACGTAGGTAATTATTATCGCAGAATAAGTATCTAACATACCAAGGTTCTGAAAAAAAATATAAATTGGTATGACTACGACTACTGGAGGAAGAATCCTTTGTGAAATCATCCAGAATCCTATGTCGTCATTTCCCAAACTTGAGCTGAATCTTCTAGAAAGAGTTAACAAAAATAGTATAAATATTGAAAACCCACATACTAAAACTATCTTCAAATCCATTCCATGCTTTGCTACAAAAAATACGCCTATAATCAAAAGTAAAAGAAAAAATATTATTGATGCTATTTTGGGTCGGTAATGTATCCTCACTAAAGCATAGCCAGCCATACTACCAATAAATAAACTGACAATAGCGCTGATAAATGCGATAAATACTGTATTATAAAATGGCTTCAGAGTATTCAATGATTCTTGCAGAAAAACAAACTCCCATGCGTGAAGTGATGGTTGAAAGTCAATAAATGGGATATAAAAAGGTCCCTGATTTACTACATAAGCTTCTTTAAACGAGGTTACCAAAACCCAGTAAATAGGGAAGAGACATATGAAAGCCCATATACCCAGAATAGTGTATAAAGGTATGCTCTCTAAGACTGAAATATCATCAAGGTTTCTTTTCTTGTTCAAATAATTCCAAATTTTCATCTATGCGCCAATTCTATTCTATTTTTTAAGAGATTAACAAATGAAACACATATAAATACTGCAACTATCAGAAGTAAGTACCCAACAGCAGCAGAACCACTTAGATCCATGGTTCTCCAATTGAAATATGAATGTAAAGACAGAGACTCCGTAGCTATTCCTGGGCCTCCGTTAGTCATTACGTTTGGAAGATCGATAATTTTGAAAGCTTCAATTAATCGGATTAAAATTATTGTCACACTAACTGGTAAAAGTGTGGGCCAAGTAATGTCTCTGAATATCTGCCAACTACCAGCACCATCCATGATAGCTGCTTCTTTTTGCTCCGTTGGGAGACTTTCCAATCCAGCAATCAATACAATGAACATGAATGGTATCCATTGCCAGGCATCACCAATCATCACGGCAATCCTTGCTCCCCAAGGAATAACTTCCCATGACGATTCTGCTAAACCAAACCACGTTACTATAGGTGCAAACGGACCTTTAGTCATATCTGTCAACATCCTGAAGACATATGCTATGCCGACTGGTGTAATCATCATTGGGATAAAAAATACAGTCCTAAAAAAACTACGTCCTCTTATTTTTTTTACACACAGCAAAGCTAAACCCAGGCCTACTAAAAATTGAACTAGTACGCCTATAAAAACGTAAATAAGTGTTACAACTAAAGACCCTGGAAGTCCTTTAGGAGTAGTCAAATTAATGAGTGTCAATAGTAGAATAAAAAACATCCCTCCTGATACCACTATCCGTCCGATTGATCCAGTAATACTAATTTTTTGAGACTTGAAATAGCGAATAAACCAGACAAATATTATCAAAGTGAACAAACTAAGAATGATGTAGCCGATTGTAGTAAGCTGGTCAAATGTTCCAAGTAAATGATATTGTTGACTCCCAAAAATAAGCTTTTTAAAATTTAAAAATCCAATGAATTTTAATTCGACTCCGCCCTTTACAAATTTTAACCGTGAGAGTGCTATGAACAATGATACTATTAAAGGAAATATAGAAAAAAACAGGATTATTATAACGGAAGGCAAGATAAAAACTAAAGGCGCCTGTTTATCTAAACGCTCTCCAAACGTAGTTTTTATAGTCATGAGGTAATTGTACCAGCTCTAATTATAAAAGAACCGGCCCTAATTATAAAGGGCCGGTCTTTAGTTTGTTTTAATAACCAAGTGTTTTACGATAAGCACTTAACTGAGTATCACGTCCCATTTCTTCAGTGATTTCTTCCCAACCGTCCTCGATTCTTTGCATAGCTTCTTCCTTGGTGATTTCACCAGAAATGAAACGATGGACTTCAGTATCCAAAACTACCTGCTGGTAACGCTGATTTTTTGGAATCCTAAGGTCTAGAATCATATTTGGACTGTCTAAACTTGCTTTGATAGCACCAAGATAATTTTCTGCAGAAGCCTTGCTGAAACCTGCACTAGTCCAATTATTGATGTTTTCAAACTGGGAAATCCTATATGGATTCATTCCAGTAATTCCTACCGTAACATCTTTATTAGACTGATTCGCCTGGGCCATATAAGAAAAGAAATCGTATGCAGCATCCTTCACTTTTGAATCTGCAGAAACATTTACCGCACCTGACCAACCTCCAAATGCTGCAAAAGGAGCGTGGTTCACGCCATTAATTGCATATGGGCACCGAGCCTGATTACATGAAACGAGTTTTCCACTATTCCTATCCAACACAAGTCTAGAACCTGGTAGTATAGAAGTCCCCGTTTTACCTTTTACTTTTGAACCTTTTTCAATCGCCAAGGTACCGATATCTCCCCAATCCATTGTCAAAGCACATCGTCCAGAAGTCCAGAGACCACGGGTATCACCAACATCCAAATTTATCTCATTTGCAGGTGCGTATTTTGTTGTTTCTTTATAGATATCCAAAGCACGCGAAAAAGCAGCATTATTTACTAAAGGTTTCATATTCTTGGGATCAAAGAAAATACCCTCACCAGTACCTTTGGTTTGTAAATGTCCACCAACTATGGAAAGTATCATCCAATAAGCCTGAGCATTCCTTTTCTTTGAAATACAGGAACCGTAATCAGGACTACCGTCACCGTTCATGTCTTGACCGTGAAATCGACTCGCAATGTAGATGTATTCTTCCCAAGTCTTAGGTGGAGCTATCCCTGCGGCATTCAACAGGTCAGACCGATAATAAATCATGTGGAAATCACCATCTAGTGGTATAGTATAAATCTTACCTCCATAAGTGGAACTAAAAGATCGGAAGAAATATCCAACATCATCCCATTCAAGTGCTGAGTCTGATTTAACTCTAGGAGTCAAATCCTCAAAGTATCCTGGCTCAATAAAATCGACCATCCATTGAGGTGCAAATACGGCAGCATCAACACTGTTAGTACCTGTTGCAAAATCAGACTCCATTTTGGGATAAATATCCGAAAATGGTACCCCAATCACATTAATGTTTGCCCCAGTGAGCTTTTTGAAATCCGGAGCCCTTTTTACCATGGGGCCCTTAATCTGAGGTGCTTCCATAGTAAGTATGTTTACGGTAACACCATCATACTTTTTTGAATAAACAGATGGAACCATGAAAAAAACCGTTCCAATGATTAGTGCTATGCTTCTACTTAACAAATTATTAATATTTCTCATTTTGTTCCTAGTTGATTATTGTTGATTTAAATTAATTTAAAATAGATTACAAACAATTAACATGTATTTTTTACATATGTCCTCCTTTTTTAATAAAATTTTAAAATTTTCATTCTAGATTTGCATGGTTTTTAAACATTTTTTTAGAATCAATTCCCTTTCTCAGCATGAGCATCCAAATTAGGGTATCCAAAACTATCATAAGGCTTTGCTCAAAAAGTGAACCCATCGGTTGTACCGAATGATTATTTGTTTTCCTTTCCAATTTAGGTGAAGGTGCTGGTATACAAATGTTAATTGATGCTAATCTTCCTATAATTGAAGATGAATCAATTGTAAATAATATTGTGCTCACTCCAATTTCCTTAGCATTTTCTGATATGCTCACAAGAGAAGACGTATTCCCAGATCCAGAACCTATTAAAAGAATATCTTTCTCATCTATAGAGGGTGTAGTAGTATCACCAATTATATGTACTCGAAAACCTAGATGCATCAATCGCATTGCGAAGGATCTCATTACTAAACCAGTCCTGCCTGCCCCAGCCACAAAAATCCTTTGATTAGAAACCATTTGGTCCATTAATCTTAGGAGACATGAGTTGTCTATTTTTTTGATGGTTTTTTCGATTTCCTTGATAACCTCATTGGAATATGTATTAAAAGAATTCAATTCATTACCCTTCTTACGTTTTCAACTGCTTCCCGCGGCTGTGCTGAATCCGTTATGTAACTTCCTACAACTACTATTTCTGGTTGAAAGCGACTCATCCCTTGAATCAAATCAGGTTTTACTCCTCCAGCCACAGCGAGATTATTCCCACCATAAATTTTGTAAAATTGTTCTAGTATCTCAATTGAATTATCCCCAGTTACTGCATCATCATGTGCGGTGTGTAGACAAACGTAATCTATACCCATTTCTAATAATTCTGGCCATTTACTTATTGGGTTATAATGATTAATCATATCGACCATAATTTTGCCATTGTTGCGCGAGGCCACCTTCTTTGCTCCAGCAATTGTCGCACTTGAAGCTAATCCGAGGCAAGTAACTATATCAGCACCAACATCGAAACCTATCTTTGCTTCTAGTTCACCGGCATCCATGATCTTCATGTCTGCAAGTATAGTTTTTTTTGGGAATGTTTTTTTTAAATTTTCTATTTCTTTAACACCTTCCTTTACTATTAATGGAGTTCCAATTTCAATAATATCAATCAGGTCCTCAACTTGTTCTAACAACAAAATGAGATCTTGAAAAGATCCTAAATCATATGCTAACTGAAGCTTCATATGCTAACTATAATTTTACTATTTTTCTACAGAATTTATTTTACAAAAAAATATTAAGTCCATTTTGGCCGCCTATTCCAGGCTTCTGGTTTCACATCTTCAGGACATAAAGGGAAGAGCGGTTCAACCAAATCACGATTTTTTTGAGGCCAATCGTATAATGTCATTGAATTGACTCCATCAGGATCAGTGTCTACTTCTTTCCGTATGAAAATTTCTCTAATTCTAGCCTGTACAGATTCCGGTAGACTTTCAAAATTTGGATGAAACCATAGAGTGATCAGTGTCCGTTCATCATAAGTTTGGTTTGGGAAAGTTCCATGTAATAGTCTTGCATCTCCCACCACTACGTCTCCAAATTGAACTGTCACCGGTTTTTCCTCGTCTACCGAAAGATAAAGAGTATCCTGCGAATCTTCAACTCTAGAAACACTTTCCGTGTGAGCTTTGTCATTGTCATGAAGAAAATGTGGATTCCTGTGTGATCCGGGTACAACCCGCAAACAACCATTATTCTTTGTAGTATCCTGAAGATAAATCATAACAAATAGCTGAGCGACTTGATCTGTATATGAAATTGGATGCTCCCAGCCCCACCAATCCTGATGCCAAAACAATGCTGGTGCCTTAGGAGGTTTGCTTATGATGTATCCTGAACTGAAACGAGTATCTGAGAACCCCAGTTTCATAAAAATATTCATTAATTTTTGATGGCAAATCAATTCAGAAAATTCTGGATAGTCTGCCAACTGAATCAAACTTCCTTGGGACTTGAAAGTTTTTCTTTGATCTGGAGTCAATGTTTCAACTGCTTTAAAACTAGTTTTAACGATTTGTTCCAAATCTATTGGATTGAAAACCTTTTCAAAAACACAAAAACCATTTTTTCCTAATTGTTTTTTGTGCGACTCCATAGTACTCCATTGAAAAATAACACAATTAATTTTGCAACTAACTTTAGAAACATCGCAAGTGTAGAATTGGAACCATTTAGTGTCAAGTGATAATTTATTTGCAATTTAGAAAAATACACAATAATTATTATACTTGTTAAAATTACAAAAACCCCTCCAGAAAAAAGGATTTATGGGAAAAAAAAGTAAATTAGGAGTACATGCTCTTGTATGGGTTGGAGGTTGGAGTCACGAAGAATGCAGAACTGCCATCACTAGGACTGCTGAACTGGGATATGATTACATAGAAATTCCAGCTTTAGATCCTTCGAGCATAGATGTTAAGTTCACGCATACCCAATTGAAAGAACATGACCTTGGTGTAACAGTTTCTCTTGGTCTTCCCCGTCATGCCGACATTTCCAGCGAAGACCCAGAAGTTGTAGCACGAGGGGAAAGTATGCTTATTGATGCGCTCAATATTACTCGCGACATTGGCGGAACCCATATGTGCGGAATTCTATTTTCCGCTTTAACTAAGTACATGCACCCGAAAACAGATCAAGGAATTAAAAATTCTGCCGAAGTACTATACCGCATCGCTGAAAAAGCCAAAACAGCTGAGGTTTCTATTGGGCTCGAGGTGGTTAACCGCTATGAAACAAACCTGCTTAACACAGGGGCTGAAGCAATGGAAATGCTCAAACTTATCGGTTCTGACAATGTTTCTGTTCACCTTGATTCATATCACATGAACATTGAAGAAAGCGGATTGGGCAATGCCATCAGGGGATGTGCCGAGCGTCTCGGATACTTCCATATCGGGGAATCTCATCGGGGATATTTGGGAACAGGGAATATTGATTTCGGAGATATATTTAAAGCCCTACATGATATTGGCTATACTGGACCAATCACGTTCGAATCTTTCTCCTCAGAAATTGTCGCTTCTGATCTATCTAATATCCTTGGTATATGGCGGAACCTTTGGGAAGACAGTTACGATCTTGCACGTCACGCAAAGGAATATATTGAGATCCAACTAAAATCTGCACAAGAAACATTCCGAAATGAACAGTAGCCATATACTGGAATAGCCTTATATCGGTACTTGAATTTAGCTATTGTTATTAAACACTCAGGTCTGAATTTGAAAAAAATTATAATGATAGATTTGGTGACCAATCTCTTAAATGGGACAATTTTGTAATTGTCTGATGTCTTCAAAATACTAAATGACCAAACGATTGTAACTCTAAATTGGTTCCGATTTTATCAACAACCTTAAAGAGAAAGATTTTGAAAGGAAAATCGATACTTTTTTTAGGGTGAGCAAGACCGCATTATTCACGTCACACATGCCAGAAATTTTTCTGATACCAGTGGACACTATGGTGCTAAAGTGATTTCACATGCCGAGGTCTAAGTTTGCTGTTCATAGACCTGCTTGCAGAGATTCAAACATACGTTTGAAAGCCAGCATCCCGGGGTCATCGAGTCCGATGGACTTTTCTCCAAAAATCCGCGCCCGTCCAATTTGACTCTGGCGATTCCGGAATTGATCCATGGTATCATTGATGGCTTGGTTGATACTGTCAAGCAAGCCATGCCCCTCGGCTTGATTTTTGGATGCATCCCGGACTGCGGCGATCACATCAAGGACGGTTTTGTCTCCAAGACTGGCCTTCCCCCGCTTTTGCATTGCCTCGAATGCTATATCAAACAGTCCGGAGACCTCTTCCAACTCAATTCCAGTTTGTCCTTTTTTTACTTTTGCTATGGCCATCATCCCTGTAGCCAGTAGGGTCCCGTAACTGGAACCGGAGCTTTTTGTGAAAGCCTTGGCACACTGAAAAAAAGCCATGCCGATGTCTTCTGGCAGAGTCTCCAAGTCCGCTATAATCTGTCTAAAACCCCGGATCATCGTAACTCCAAGGTCGCCGTCTCCTAACAGACCATCTGCGGTATTCAGTTCATCTGCGGACTGCTCCATGGACTGAGCCAGTAGCTTGATTGCAGACTGGAGCGTTTCCGTAGAAATCATCCTACAGTCCAGAAGGCACAATGGGCTGGTGCCAGCAGAAGAGTTTCCAGTTCCTGATCAAGTTCGCAGCAGGTGAAAGAGACTCCCGTCATTTCCATGGAAGTCGCGTAGCGACCAACCAAAGGCATCACAATTTCAATACCAATATCATCAAGTCGTTGTTTCACAATGCGGTACAAAATGTAGAGTTCTTCCGGCGGTGTGGCTCCCAAACTATTGACCATAACGGACATCCGAGCTCCAGAAATGGGGTTAATATCCGCCAGCAGCATATCCACCATTTCGTTGGCAATCTCATCAGCAGTTTTGAGCTTTCCACGCCATACTCCCGGTTCACCATGAATTCCCATGCCCATTTCCATATCATCTTCGGAAATTTCAAAAGTTGGTTTACCCGCTTGGGGAACGGTACAGGAAGTCAAGGCCGCCCCCACGGAATGACAAGCATCCGCCGTTTTCTGGGCGATCCGTGTGACGTCCTCCAGATTTTTCATCTGCTCTGCGGCCGCACCGGCAATTTTGAAAGCATAGACCATCCCGGCCACCCCACGGCGTTTCTCACGTTCTTCCTTTGGAGCAGATGCCACATCATCCGCTAAAAGAACTGTGGTTGAAGAAATGTCTTCCATTTCAAGCATCTCACCGGCCATATCAAAATTCATGACATCTCCGCCATAGTTCCCGTAAAGCCGCAAAACCCCTGCTCCACCATTGGCTGCCCGCATGGCGTCTGCCATCTGTTCTACCGAAGGTGAAGCAAAAACATCTCCGATCGCACAGGCATCTAAGAGGCCTTTTCCAACATAACCCGTGAAGACCGGTAAATGACCGGACCCACCACCGGTAACTATGCCGACTTTCCCGTCTGCTATTTTCGAGGCACGAGTAATCACTCGACCCGCCTCACCTGTCTGACGATATAAATCCGGATGTGCGGAACAGAGACCATCCAGCATTTCATCCACATAATTAAAGGGATCATTCAGTATTTTTTTCATATTTCTATTAATAAACTTGGGGGGACTTATTTCGAAAGAGGGCAAACCTTGACTAAATAACCTGCATCTGAACAAAATAACAATTAAGAATTATTGAAAGATTAGTGCCAAAACTAACCACATTTTTAGTGATAAGCTACTAAATTAAATTGAGAATGTCAACAACATTAATTCCCTTTTTCTTTTAGTTAACATTATAAAAGTTATTTTGGAGAGGCATTGCATATACTAACATTTAAAGTATAATAATCGCGATATCTGAGATGATTCATAAGGATACCAGCGTTGAAAGTGCATGCAAACTCATTTAGTAACATGTTTCAACGGAGCAACTCTATATTAGAGATATAGATTATGCTAACAG
>Ga0208764_10000560_pt1 | contig 23861 bp, 30 predicted proteins | sample ETNtaG_18_FD_185762 | JGI IMG/M metagenome (GOLD analysis project Ga0208764, IMG submission 185762) | Marine microbial and viral communities from oxygen minimum zone, Eastern Pacific Ocean - ETNP201302SV91 (SPAdes) (version 2) | ecosystem: Environmental > Aquatic > Marine > Oceanic ... | reverse complement strand
AGTTTACAATAGAAATGAGAATATGACATCAACAGACATTGTTTTAGCAGGAAGATTGGCATCAAGTGTAAAAAAACAATTCATTTTGGCAATTCCATCTGGAAAAGATAAAGTTGATTATGTCGCACTTGATTGGTGGAAGGCTTAGAAACTCTTTACGTGACCAGCAATTTTGTCAAATATTTCGAATTGAACTTTTGATACTTTAAATTCAAAACTATTTTTCCATTTTCCATAGATTCTGACACCTTTTGAGGTAGGATCAATTGTTATTGTTGCATCATCAACAGATTGTTGTGCAATAAGATCATTCAGTACGGAATCAGAGTTTAATGTGTCAGCAATTTTTCCGCCTTCCCATTGAACTTTAGTGACTTTTTTTGAACCAAAGTGACCAGAGGTTTTTAGAACAGTTCTGGCTGTAAGGTCTAAAGAATTGTCTGCTTGCTTTCTAACAATGAAATGAGCCTGAAAACGGTCTTGTGCGCCCCAAGGAAGTGGATTTGGATCTTGCATAACTATCCCTTCTGTATAATCTGAATGACATCAATGTTAGTTCCAGTGACGTCAAGACAGCCCTTGTTTGTAACCATTCGAGTGGTTTGTGAAAACACTCTACTGTAATAATCATCATGTTCAACATCATCAGTTGCAATTTCTTTTGGAGTTGAATCTACAGCGATCTCTTTTAGCAATTCTGAAAATTTTTCAGGCATTGATTGAATAACAAATGTATCAGGTTCTGTATCGTGCAATAGCTATCTTCAAGACTACCCTCAAATAAAGATAATTCTTGAGTGACAAGCAATTAATATTGCAATTTTGACAAAATTTTTGTCAGATTGAAGTTCGAAAATAAAGTTGTTTTAATCACAGGCAGTGGAACCGGCATCGGAATGACGGTTGCAAAGAAGTTCGTAGAAAACGGAGCCAGTGTCATCATTTTAGGTAGAAGAAAGGAGCCTCTTGAGAGCACATCAGAAATGCTAACAAAAATCATTAATGAAAAAAATTCAAATGGATTTGTAAAGATATTTTCAGGAGTAGACGTCAGTGATGAAAAATCAGTTACAGAGATGTTTGATGCTTTGAAAAATGAAGGTATCAATGTAGATGTAATTGTAAATAATGCCGGAGTTTCAGGACCGGTTACATGTTTCTCACATGCACCATTAGAAGATTTCAGAAGTACAGTTGACATACACCTAACTGGAACATTTTGGACATCCGTACAAGCATTAAAGGTAATGAAAGAAGGTGGTAAAATTATTACAATTTCAACATTCTTTGCTGAAGAAAGACCATTAGAACAAAGACCATACAGATTCAGAGGTCCATATACAGCATCACAAGGTGCAAAGAACAGATTAGTTGAAGCAATGTCATGGGAATTAACTGAAAAAGGAATTATTTCAATTGGAACAAATCCAGGACCAGTACACTCAGACAGAATTTACAAGACAGTGTATCCAAAAGCTGCATCAGAATTTCTTAGAGTTAGCGGATTTGAAGATTTAGTACCTACAGAAGTTGAGGCTGCAAATAAAGAAATTGTAGGCTTGTTAGGAGAGGACGAAGATACAATCAAGAATGGAATTAAAGCTGCTGCAGAAAAATTAGGAAAACAAGAATCGACATTTACCAATTTACTCAATAAAGTACAAAGCATTGCAGAAAAAATTCAAAAGAACACATCAACAATGATTGCAGATCAACAATTCTTATCACAAGATCAAGTTGCAACAACAGTTTTAACATTAGCAGATGATCAACAGGCAAAAATTCTAAATGGAAAAATTATTCCAGGTGACAGAGTTTTCTATCCAGTAAGATCACACATAACATCAGTTCCAGAAACTGTGAAACAACATGATTATTCATCAAAAATTGCAGTGCTAACAATTGATGCAACAGATGAAGAAGATGCAAAGAAAGCCGAAGAAATTGCAACCAACGTACAATCTAACGGAGGTCAAGCAATTTGTTTCATTTCAGACAAATGTCCAAAAGAGATTCAAGATTCAATTACAAACAAATTCCATTCACACGTAATTGATTTTTCAAATAACGAAGAAATTACAAGATGGTTTAACACCGCAAAATCAAAAGGAGATATTGAAGTATTCATACACATTACCGGTAAAGTTCCAGCAATATCAAAATTAACAGAATTGTCTAGAAGTGAATGGGATGGTTTAACTGACAAATTCATCAACATTCCAGCTACTGTTAGTCAAAATGCAATGGGAATTTTTGTTCCTAATGGTTCAGAAGATCCAAGACTTTTCAAAGATGCAAAAGGACGTATTGTAATAATCGGTCCAGACCTCCCATATGGAAAGAAGATAGGAGGCGGAGAAAGAGCTAAAGTTGAAGTCTTCAGAGGTGCACTACGACCATTTGCAACAACTGTTAACCAAGAACTAAGCGATGTTTTGAAATCAAATGTCAGAGCATTCCTAGTATTAGCAGGAACAGTAGACGGAAAAGAACCAAACAATGCCAGAATTACAGATGCTGTGAATTATCTAATATCTGATGATTCAAGATCAAGTGCAGAAGTAATTTTCTGTCCTGACGAATCTAGATAAGAAATGGAAAAATTCAAAACAATAAAGATAGGAAATTCCTTTGTTTCGACAACAAGTATTTCAAAAAAAGAATTAGACGAATATCTTGGTTTTTCAAGAATTAAAAACGCAATGTTTGAGATAGATACCGGAAAAGACGAGGATAGAGTAATTTCAGGAAGAGCAATTATTTCACGAATGGAAGGAGAGTTTACAAGATTAAGACAAATTTATGGAAATTACATTGTCCTGTATGGTATCGATGGAGACGAAGAATGGAAAAATAGACAAACTAGATTTCTAAGACCAGTGTATACTGACCAAGTCTTACGCCTCAAGTATACAATTTCAGATAAGAGAGATATCGATGACGAATATGGTTTGATTAGTGTTGATTTCGAGGCTACCTTTGAAGATGGGGAATTAGTTTTAACATCAAAGAATAATCTTTACAGAATTAAAAAAGAGCCACCGAGTCGATAATCAATTTTACTGCAGCCGCTAAGAGAACCACGGTTACAAGAATTTTTAATTTTCGTTCTTTAATTTCTAATGACAATCTAGCTCCAAGCAAGCCTCCTGCAAATGCACCAAGTGCTAAGAAAAATGCTTGCAAGTAATCAGGATGTCCCAATGCAGAATGAACTAAAAGTCCACTAAGAGATGCAAACATCAAGATTAGCTGTGCAGTAGGAGCTGCCCTTCTCATTGGAATTCCTATTCCAATAACCATTAATGGGACAAATACAATTCCTCCTCCAATACCAAATAAACTGGAGATAATTCCTGCAAAGAAGCTTGCACCTGCAGAAAAAACCATCATTATGGCAGTTTTATTGTATGGTTTTTCATCAATTGCACGTTTAATGAAAATGTAAAGAGCAGATGCTATCAATACAAATGCAAAAAGAATTTGAAATGCAACAGGAGTCATCATATCAGAAACAAATGCGCCTAAGATTGTACCAGGAATGCACATTAACCCAAGTTTTATTCCAATTCCAAACTCTACACGTTTTTGACGTGCATAAGATACTGTTGATGCAACAGAATTACTAAATGCCGCAAAAAGACTGTTACTTGCAGCCAATGCAGGAGGAAATCCTGCAAAAGTCATTGCAGGGACTGCAATTATTCCACCACCTAGTCCGACGATGGAGCCCAACACACCTGCTGCAAAACCCAATGGAATTAGCCATAAATTTTCAAACATTGTAAGTTAGGACAGAAGATCATGAGGTATATTAGATTTAGGAAAGAAAATTTAACTGCAATGAGAACGTATTGACATCATGGCTCAAGCATTTGTTTTAATAAATTGCGAACTAGGCTCAGAAGAACAAATTATTTCAGAGCTGAAAACATTTGAAGATGTAGAAGAAGTTCACGGAACATTTGGTGCATATGACATAATAGCAAAAGTGTCATCAGAATCAGTTGAAAAAATTCGAGAAACCATCACATGGAAAATACGTAAAATTGGAAAAATTCGTTCTACTTTGACACTAACTAAGGTTGAAGGTCAAGGCGAATAATTACTTCTGTGCAATATAGAAAACTACACTTACATCAGTTCGGATTTCTTCATCTCCAGAAATGATGGGTGCAGATTTCATTGAAGACTCCATAGCCATTCCAGCAAATGAAGATCTCATAGGACTGTCATAAAATGGCATGGCATTGTCGTGTATAATTACAGACTTTACTCCAACAATTTGTTGCTTCAATGGCACAAGTGCTTTTTCTGCTTTTTGTGTTGCATCAAGTATAGCATTGGAAATTAAATCATCACTAATTTTTTGGGATTTTTCATCTGAAAGTTGAAATGAAACATTATCAACACGGTTTGCACCAGAAGACACTGCAATATCAATTACGTTTCCAGCCGAATCAATCTTATCGGTTTGTATGGACAAGATGTTAGATACACGATAACCAATTAGAATTTGTTTATCTTCTGAATCTGAAAAATCATATAACGGATAGATTCTAAAATTCGATGTTTGAATGTCGTCTTCAGAAATTCCAGAATTAGTTAATGATGAGATTACTGCGTTTAATGAGTTAGAATTTTGAGACAAAGATTCATTTGCTGTTTTTGCTTCAGAGTCAACGCCAAGAACAACAATTAGTGTGTCAGGTTCTGAAGAAGCAGTTGCACTACCTGAAACTGAAATAGTGTTTTGTGAAGGATCATATTTTTCTATCCAGTGAGTGACTAACTCATCACTTATTTCAAATTCAGCATCTTGCGATACAGCTTGATTTTCATATTGAGTTAAAGTTACAGCAAAGGCTAAAACAAATACAACACCAACAATTACAGCTATGTTGATACGAGTATCCATACGATTTATCAAAAGATATAGTATAAAAATTCACGAGTTGCAGAGAGATAGTAAATGAAGGATATACCACTACTTGATCCAGTTACAGAATTAAAGAAATTATTTGATGCAAAAAAGTTTGATGCAGCCATAGAATTTTGCCAAAAATTGCTAGAAAAAGACCCAAACGACCCAATCGCCTTACAAAATCTAAGTACAGTATACTATATTGTAGGCGCGTATGAAGATGCAATCAAATGTGCTAACAAGGCATTAGAAAAAGACCCAAACGAAGAACATGCAGTAAAAAATAAAATGTTATCATTGGAAAAGCTAGAACTACATGATCAAGTGTTAGAATGTTGCGAAATTCTATTATCAAAAAATGATAAGGATGTAGATGCACTGATTACAAAAGGTATCGCATTAAACAAAACAGGAAATCATGAAGATGCGTTAACACTGTATGATTTAGCATTGGAATTGGATAAAACAAACGTAGATGCACTAATGAACATGGCCGTAACTTTGAGTTATTTACACAGATATGAAGAATCTATTCCATATTATGATACAGTGCAACAGATTATGCCAGATTTTTCTAGAGCCGCAATTGAAAAATCAAATGCATTCAAAGAATTAGGTAGAGAAGATGATGCATTTTTAGCTGCACAAGGAGTGAGGTTAAAGGATGCAGAATTGCTGAAAAAAGATGCTAAAGAAAACAAGTATTCGGTGCAACATGCATTCTTGTTAAAAAGATACAAGAGTGGTGAGAAGAAAAACTAACTACATTCTTTCAGGTGCGTCAATACCAAGCAAACCTAAAGAAGATTTGAGAGTTTTTTGGAAGGAGACTACAAGGCATAATCTGGCATTTAGTAATTCAGGAGTTTCAGATTTCAATACTTTGACATGTTCATAAAACGAGGAAAAGGTAACTGCCAGTTCATAAGAATATTTTGCAATCACTTTAGGAGAAAAATTATTGACAGAGTCATTTACCTGTACATCAAACATTGCAATTTTTTTAATGAGATTTTTTTCATATTCAGAGGATAGTAATTCAAATCCAGAATCAAAGTTTGGTTTTGTTTCTGTTTTTTCAAGAATTCTAGAAGCACGTGCATATGAATACTGAATGTAACTGCAGGTATCACCTTCCAGACGAAGTGAGTTTTTCAAATCAAATGTGATTATTTTATCTAAATCAGGTTTTATCATTTCATAACGAATTGTTCCAACTGCAACAATGTTTGCAATATTCTGAAGTTCAGATTCAGACAAATTTTCATTTCTGCTTTTTGATTCATCATAGACACGTTTTGTGAGAGTTTCAAGCACAGTATCGGCATTTACGTACAATCCTTTACGCCCAGACATTTGTGTAGATTCGCCATCAACAGACAATCCTAATGATTTTACAGTATCAGCGCTCAAAGTGACAGATTCATAGCCAAGATGAGTATAGGCACCTTCTTCTTTGAACTTTGCCATCAGACCAGATACTATTTTTTGCAAACGAATTTGTCTATTATCAATTACAGTAATCACTTTGTTACCAGACAAATTTAGTTTATTGTCATCATGATCAGGAATTTGATCCAAAGTTGTTTCATAAAGTGTTTGATCATTTTTTTGTGTTGAGTGAATTTTATAAGAAAACGGATCTTCAACTAATCCCAATTTCCAAGCTGCATATGGAATATCTTTTGCAATGTATGTTGCAACTCCATTACTACGGACTAGAATTTTATCATCCTCTCCTTCTGCAGGAATAACCCAACATCCGGCATTATCGCCGGTTTCTTCATAGTTTATTTGGTTTTCAGATTTTAATTTCTCAAATATTTTTTCCCATAGTTTTGAATGTATAATTTGAGATTCAAAATTAAGACAATCATAAAAGACACCCAAATTCCATACAGTTTTTAGTTGTTCATTCAATACTTTTCGAGTAATCGTTTGTGCCATTTTTGAAATATTACTAGAACTATCTTCAATTTGTTTTAGAATTTCATGTCGTTTTTCTTCTAATTTTTTATCAGTTTCATATTTTTCAGTGGTTTTAACATAAACAGTATCACCACAGTAATGATCAAATTTTTCACTTTCAGGCGGTTCTTGTGAGAATCCAAGTTCTGTGAAACCAACTATAATGTCAGCGACTTGTAAGCCAGAATCGTCAACATAGTTTAGGACCTTTACATCAAAATTTCCTTTTCTAAGAATTTTAGAAACAATATCTCCCAAAATTACATTTCGTATATGTCCAACGTGCAAAGCTTTGTTTGGATTTACAGACGTGTGCTCTACAACAATTTTTTCATTATGTCCAATATCAAGTGAACCATAATTTTCTTGTAGAGAAGAATTGATTACCAAATTAGAAAATTGTGCGTAATCAATATTGAAATTCAGATATCCACTAGGATGTGATTCAACATTTTTGATTTGTGGGATATTGTCAAATTTGTAAAGTTTTGATATCTCGTTAGATATCTCTTGAGGGCTTTTTTTGAGCTGTTTTGAGAGTAAAAATGAGACATTACATGTGATATCACCAAATCCAGGTTTTGCAGATTCAACTGAAAATGAGACAGGTTCATAATTTTGAGAATCCAGAATTTTGGATGTTTCCTTTCGTATATTTTCAAGGAGTTCTAAAAATACCATTTACTATAGAAATTCATCAGATATCATTGATAAGCCTTCCAATAGACCTTCACCTGAATTTTTTGTAGTGACAATTTTAGCTATTTCTTTCAGTTCAGGAATAGAATTGTTTACAGCAATATTGTTTTTGACAGTTTTGAACATAGGTACATCAGTTTCGCTGTCACCTAATGCAATAGTATCTTCCAAATCTGCATTTAGCATTTCAAGTGCTTTTATCAAACCAGATCCTTTGTCAACACCTCTAGAATTGATATGATAAGCAAAACCACTATCGAATAGACCTACATTGAATCCTTCTTCATCTAGAATAGTTTGTGCATTTTTTATATCAAAAGTTCTGTCTAACACAACTTCAGTGAGTCTAGGGAATACAGGTTTTTCTTCTACTGTTTCATCTAATGTTTTTTTTAGGTAAGAAAAAGCATTTTTACATTCATTCTTATCACCAATCATTTCATGAGTCATAATTTCACCATGAGTTATGCAGCCGCCATTTTCACCTACTCCGAGTAATGTTAATCCTCCAAATATTGATAGAAGGTATGCTTCAACAGAGGAACGTCCTGTAACAAAAATTACATGATGTCCATCATTTTTTAGATTTCTCAATTTTTCTAGTGCTTGTAGATGTATCTTTCCAAATCCGTTTAACGTAATAGTTCCATCAATATCTACTGCGAGAACTTTTTTTGACAATGTTTTTCCATTTCAGATACCATTAATGAGTAAAGCGTTAGAAACCTTTGATATTGAGTTAATTTTTTAATAAATTGAACGCCAATGGGAATTCCAGAGAAGATTAAAGCAATTCAAGATGAGATACATAGAACACAGCTAAACAAAGCAACAGAACATCATATCGGATTATTAAAAGCAAAAATTGCGAAATTAAAAAGAGAACAAGAAGCAGAGCAGGTCAAAAAAAGTGCAAAAAAGCAAGACGGGTTTGATGTAAAAAGGACAGGAGACGCGACGGTTGTTTTTATTGGATTGCCAAGTGTAGGTAAATCCACATTACTGAATAGATTAACAGGTTCAAAATCAGCAGTAGGTGCATTTCAGTTTACTACATTAACAGTTGTGCCAGGAGTAATGAATTACAGAGGCGCAAGAATTCAGGTTCTAGATTTACCTGGAATTATTAAAGGAGCATCAACTGGAAAAGGGTTAGGAAAAAGAATTCTTTCTGTTGCAAGAAGTGCAGATATTGTGTTACTAGTTTTAGATGTCTTTCAGCCCTATCATGAAGATGTTCTGATAACTGAATTAGGAAATATAGGAATCAGACTAAATCAATCACCTCCAAATATTGTTATTGAAAAATCAACTACAGGAGGAATTGCAGTAGCACAACAAGTAAAATTAAAAAAAATGTCTGAGAAATTACTAAAAGAGATTCTTAACGTGTACGGATATACAAGTGCACGAGTTGTTATCAGAGAAGATATAGAATCAGAGCAACTAGTAGATTTCATTAATGGGAATAAGACCTATGCAAAAGCAATTACGATTTTAAATAAAATTGATCTAGTAGATGAAAAATTCGTCGAAGATGTATCTAAGAAGCTAAAAACTGACTTTATACCGACATCTGCAGATTCAAATAAAAACATCAATGAGTTAAAAGAAAGAATTTACAACGAGTTAGAATTCATTAGAATTTATCTTAGGCCAAAGGGTGGTGAAACTGATTTTAAAGAACCACTTATTGTAAGAAAAGGAAATACCGTAACAGATGTTTGTAATAAACTTCATAGAAATTTGAAAAAAGATTTTAGATTTGGTTTGGTTTGGGGCAAAAGTGTAAAATTTGGAGGTCAAAGAGTAGGACTGAACCATGTTTTAATTGATGAAGATGTTCTTACTATAATTAAAAGAAAATGATTTTAGATAAAGAATTTTATGAACGAGAAACTGTAACGGTAGCAAAACAACTCATTGGAAAAACACTAACTAGAAAAATCAAAGGTAAAAAATTATCAGGAATTATTACAGAAACAGAGGCATACAGAGGAAAAGATGATCTTGCAAGTCATGCATCAACAAAAATGACAGAGAGAAATAGAGTGATGTTCGGACCAGTTGGCAGAACTTATGTTTATTTTACATATGGCATGTACTTTATGCTAAATGTGGTAGCAAAGAGCAAAAAACAAAATGCGGGGGCAGTGTTAATTCGAGGTATTTTCCCACAAGATGGTATCAAAATAATGATCAAAAATAGAGGAATTAATGATTTGAATAAAATTAGTAACGGTCCAGCAAAAATTACAATGGCCATGAACATTTCAATGAAAGAAAATGATATGAATATGACAAAAAACTCATCAATTTACATTAGTGAGGGAATATCTGTAAAAGGAATTAGAAAATTACCACGAGTTGGAATTTCAAAAGCAAAAGAAAAAGAGTGGAATTTCAGTATCGACCCAAAAGATTACTTTTGATCTTCATCATCATCTTCTACAGTCCAAGGTAAGATACTTCCCAGAATACGATTCCAATCCATTCGCAATAATAATACTACAACACTGGTCATAGCAACACCAAAGATAACAATTCCTAGAATTATTGGAGTAGGATCTTCCAAATCTCCAGGATCTGAAATTCCAAACATTTCAAAGATAGGATCAACTACAGGACCACTAAGATAATGAGACAGTATTACAATTACATAACATAAAACAATTTTTCCAGTTAACGTAGCAATGAAAAATCTTAGAGGATTGTATTTTGCTAAACCAAGTGGCACATATACCAAATCATCAGGAATTGGTGTTGCAGCGGCAAAAAATGCTGCACCTGCACCATATTTTTTTACTAATTTTTGAAAAGGTTTCATTCTTTGTTTTGTTTTTTCTGAGATGATTCTTCGCCCTCCATAACTAATAGCGAAAATAATTTGTTTTGCAACAGTAGCAGTGATGGCAGCAATTAATGCAAGTAAGTGGAGATTGAATTGATCACCAACAGACATTGTGATTAGTAAGATGAATGACGGGATTGGTACAAAAGGAATTAACGATCCGAAAAAACTAACCAAGGCCAGACCAAGATAACCAACCTCAGACGAAAAGAATGGAATAAAATCCCAGAGATCCAATAGATAACAAGATCCTCAACTGTATATAAAAAAATTGAATTAGAAATCACTAAAATATTCGAAAATGTTCAATTACATAAATGACTGAAAATGAAGATTATGAAATTGCAGATTTAATATCAAAAATCAGCCCATACATTAGATTTATCGGAGTAGTTAGTAAAACTGGAGAACTTCTTTCATATTATAGAAGAGAGGATTTAGCACCATTATTAGACCAAAAAAGAACACAGTATCAATTTGCACAAATTGCCATAAAAACAGAACTTGAAGAACAGTTTGATGAACAGTTAGGAGATACAGAATTTGTATGGGAAGAAAGAACAAAAGTGCAAACAATTGCATTTGCAATATCATCAAAAAGAATTTGGATAACAATTGACAAGAAGGTTATTCGTTCAGAAATGCTTAGAATTATCGATTCATGCCTTCCAATTGTGAAACGTTATTCTTAATCAACAAGGATTAGAAAATCCATGATATTTTTTATACACAAAGTAGAACATTAAGAATAGATCAGTATCTATACTGCCAAAAATCAATAATAATATGGTCAAGTATATGTGTAAAAGTTGTAAAACAGACTGTGATGATATTACAGATCACATGTTAAAGGTTCATAAATTCTCAAAATGGATTATGGAATTACAACTAAAAACAAATCCAAATACGTACAAAAATTGTTTTGAAAAGAAAGCTTAACTCATGGAACAAGAGTTTGTAATTAATTGTCAGTGTTAGGTTTTAATTTATTATAAAAAAAATACACCCATGGACCATAAAATTTGGGATGGAATGGCTATTGATTACGATAATAGTGTAGAAAATAATCAAGACCCAATTATTGTCAATTATCTAAAGAAGGAAATTGATATTCTAACAAATCTCTGTAAGAAAGTGTGTGATTCTAACAAAAATTCTTCAATTATTGATATGGGGGCAGGTACAGGACGAGTGGTATTTGCACTAGATAAAAGACTACAAGAAAGTGCCACAAAATTTTATGGCGTAGAAGTATCAGAACCAATGCTAAATTATGCAAAACAAAAAAACAATAATCATGAAGGGATTTCAAAAATTGAATTTCTTAAATATGATTTAACAGATCCAAACTTGTCGAATTATTTCAATAAAAATGAGACAAACATTGTAATGTGTTTATACAACACATTAGGGGTAATTCCATCAGAAAAACGACAGCAGTTTATAGACAATATGAGAAACATTGCAGGTGAAAAGGGACTAACCATACTTACAGCGTTTAATGGAGATGAATTTGATTTCATAGCACCAAAATTGTATAACCCCATGATGCCCATGATTAAACAGATAGATGAAAATTCTTTTGATGTAAAGAATAGAGTTTTTCAGAATGGACTTGGTTTCCGTAGTCAATGGTTTACAAAAGATGAATTAAAATCAATGTTGCAGTCGAATGTAGAACCAATTCCAATTGAGGTAACCATTAATGATACATCACATACATTTGGAAATGTATTTGTAGATAGATACATTGTCTAACAATATGGCCAACACAGATGAAGATCGTTATGAAACAATATCTATTGAATCAAAAGTTAGAGAAGGAGTGTTTCACAAGGTCGTTAAAGATTTAGAAACTGGAAAAGCAGTTTCATGTTCTTGTAAATGTTGGACTAAAGGTAACAAACCTTGTTTCGGCATGAAAACAGTTGGTTACGAATAACAAACACCAACACCGATTATCCTATTCATAAAGCCAGCATAAGACATAACCAGTTTTTGTTTTAATTTTTGGAGGATCTTTTTTACATTTTTCGATTGCCTCAGGACATCTATCATAGAATTTACAACCTTCAGAAGGATTTACTAGATTTGGAGGTATGCCTGGAATGTATTTTGGTTTTGTATCTTTAGATAATACAGGAATTGATTCTAGTAATCCCTTTGTGTACGGATGTTTAGGTTCAAGAAAAATTTCTTCAGAGTCACCAAATTCAACCATTTTTCCTCCATACATAATTCCAATTTTTTCGGCAACCTCGGATAGTACAGCTAGATCATGAGAGATGATCATAAAGGATTGACCTTCTTTTTTCAATTTTTTAAAAAGATTAACAATTTGGGCTTGAATCAACACATCAAGTGCAGTTGTAGGCTCGTCAGCAATTACAAATTTAGGTTTTAGAATCAAAGCCATTGCAATAATTACCCGCTGTTTCATGCCACCGCTTAGTTCATGTGGAAATTTTTTTAGAACAGATTCATCAAGATTTACAGAGGTTAATGATTGTATGATAGACTGTTTTGAATCACCTTTAAAATTATGTTGTTTTAAAACTTCATTGAACTGTTCTTGTATAGAAAATACCGGATCAAGAGAGTTCATCGCACCCTGAAAAACCATAGAGATTTGTTTCCATCGGATGTTTTTATCAAAATCATCATCAGATACATCTAACAATGATTTTCCATCAAATGTAATTTTTCCAGAATAAATTTTTCCGTTTGAAATCATTCGGATGATAGATAACCCTAGAGTACTTTTTCCACATGCACTTTCACCTGCAATTCCAATTGATTCACCTGCTCCAATTGCAAAAGAGACATCTTCTAATGCATGAACTAATCCCTTTGAGGTATTATAACGAGTGGTAAGATTTTCAATTGAAATAAAACTCATAATTTTAGTTGTGAGAGGTTAGATTAGAAAGTTTTTACTTGGCGTATATTTTCAACATTGCATGGATATTTCAAGAACACATCTAATCGAAGACATAAATTCATCAATGGAAGGTCAAGATGTTCTTTTTGGTGGATGGGTAGTTGATCTTCGAAAGCTTGGAAAGATGGCATTTTTGACAGTTAGAGATGTTACAGGAATGTGTCAGATAATAGTAAAAGGCGATGCAATGAGTTTGCTTGAAGGGTTAAACAGACAAAGCGTTGTTCGAATTTTAGGCAAAGTACAAGCAAGTAAAGCGAAAGATTTTGATTTTGAGGTTTCTGCCACAGAACTCCAAGTTCTTGCAAAAGCAGAATATCCTTTACCTATCGATCCTATTGGAAGGTTAGAAAGTGATATCGATAATAGATTAAATTCAAGAGCTCTAGATATGAGAAATCAAAAAACAGCATCAATTTTCAAATTAAGAAGTCAAGTTTTGGCATCAATTAGAGAGACGCTAATTAAAAGAAAATTCATCGAGATTAACACTCCGAAGATTATTGGAAGTGCAAGTGAAGGAGGAGCCGATTTATTCAGTCTCGATTATTTTGGAAAACAGGGATACTTGGCTCAAAGCCCACAATTATACAAAGAACAGATGACCATAGGACTAGAAAGAGTATTTGAGATATCATCATTTTACAGAGCAGAAAAATCACATACAGGAAGACACCTAAGCGAATTCACAAGCGTGGATATCGAGGCTGCAATGATGGACTATACAGATGTCATGGATGTTTTAGAATCAATTGTGGTAGATGTTTTCAAAAATACTGCTGAAAATTCAAAAATAGAACAAAAAGAAATTGGACATGAAATTAAGATTCCAGATTCGCCATTTGAAAGAGTATCATATACACAAGCATTAGAAGAATTAGGAGGCATGGACATCAAATTAGAGTTTGGTGAAGATTTACAAGATTCACACCTTCGTAGTTTAGGGGAGAAACATCCAGGATTTTTCTTTTTGACAGATTGGCCAATGAAACTAAAACCATTCTACATTCATGAAAAAGATGACGACCCTACACTTTCACGTTCTTTTGATTTGCAGTATGGATATCTTGAACTATCCTCAGGAGGAAGAAGATTGCATGATCCAGAGCAGCTAAAAACCAGATTAAAAGAACAGAATTTAGATCCAACAAGCTTTGAAGAACATTTGAAAACATTTGGATGGGGAATGCCGCCACATTCAGGTTGGGGTATGGGATTAGATAGATTGATGACAGTTTTGATTGGAATTGACAATGTAAGAGAGGTAGTTTTGTATCCAAGGGATCCAGATAGGCTCAAACCTTAGATTTTGTAGAAAAAAATTAGATTAAAAAAACAAACAATGGTGACAGAGTGAAATATTTCATTAAATCAATTTTTGAACAAATAGAATGACAACTGAAGAACGTAGCAGAGCAGCTAAATTAGGATGGATTGGTCATGATTTAGCAGCACTGAAACGAAGTTATGCATCAGTAAAAGGCTGGGAAACTAGAAGAAGGAATTAGTAGACAATTATAGTCGACTAGTAATTTCTTTTGTAAATTCCTGTGTGGATTTTTCTCCACCAATATCTTTAGTCGTAATGCCAGATTTTATCAAATCCAATACAACAGTTTCAAGTTTTTTTCCAGCAGAAATGCATTCAGAATCATTATGTTTTGAGCCTAACCAATCAAGCATCATTTTTGTAGATAAAATGAAGGAAGAAGGATTTGCAATCTGTTTTCCAGCAATATCAAATGCAGCACCATGAACCGGTTCAAATAGACCAAAATTATCTCCCAAATTTGCTGCAGGAGCCATGCCTAATCCACCTACAACTTGAGAGGATTCATCAGATAATATATCACCAAACAAATTCGTAGTCACAATTACGTCAAATTCGTGAGGAGCCCGAATCAAGTTCATAGAACAGGCATCAACATACATCTGGTCAAAAGTAACGTCAGGATAGTCTTTTGACACATCTTCACATGCACGAGCAAAAAGACCATCAGTCATCTTCATGACGTTGGATTTATGTACACAAGTAACTCGTTTCTGTTGATTTCTATCCATTGCAGTTTCAAATGCATGTTTAGCAATTCGCTTAGAAGCTTTTTCACTAATTATTCTTAATGCAACAGCAGTATCATCCACTTGAAATTCTTGACCGGTGTATAGATCCTCAGTATTTTCTCTAACAATCACTAAATCAATATCATCTCTAAGTGCAGGTGTATTTGGATATGATTTTGCAGGACGAATATTGGCATACAAATCTAATTTTTGTCTTAATGCAACAATAACATCTTTAGCGCTTTCTCCAACAGGTGCCTTCAAACATGCATCAGAGGATTTTATTGATTCAAAAACATCATCAGGTAAGGCTTTTCCAGTTTTTTCAAGTGCAGCATCACCAGCTACAAGCGATTTAATGTTAAATTCTAGATTAAATTTATCATGGATTGCATCCAAAATTGTATTAACAGATTCTGATAATTCAGGACCAATTCCATCACCAGTAATTAACGAAATATTATACATACATAATCACCAAAAATTTTGTAATGATTAAATCTTCTTTTCCTTTAGAAGATTTTTCAACATGATACGATTAATTCCATCAACCATTGCTTGAACACTTGTTGTAACAATATCTTCTCCAACAGATTTGGATGAAATGATATTACCACGTGCATCTTCAACTTTTACGGTTACTTCACATAATGCATTAGCACCACCAGAGATAGAATCCAATTTGTATTCTTTTAATCGAACTTCATCAGTAACTTGGCTTGTAATTTTTTGAATTGCATTTAATGCTGCATCTACAGGACCTACACCATAATCAGTTGCAGAAAATTCCTGACCATCAACATTCAATTTTACAAATGCATATGGCATTGTTCCAACACCAGTAGATACAGAGAATCCTGCTAACTGGACAATTCGTTTTAATTTATTTTCGCCAATTACTTCATTAGCCATAGATAGTAATTCAACTTCGGTTACCTGCTTTCCTTGATCACCTAATGCCTTGACTTTATCCAAAATTTGTTTTGTTTGGTCATCATTTGGCTCAATACCATACTCTTTGAGCATTGCATTCATGCCATGAATTCCTGCATGTTTTCCTACCTGTAACCAACGAGTTCTACCTACAATTTCAGGACTAATTGGCTCGTATGTTAATGGATTATTCAATACGCCATGAGTGTGAATTCCAGATTCATGACCAAATGCATTTTCGCCGACAATTGCTTTGTTTGGTTGTACAGACATTCCTGCTAATTTAGAGATGTATCGGGAAGTTTCATAAATTAATTTTGTATTGATGTTTGTTTCCCATTTGTTTTCAAATTCTAAACTATGTAATGCCATAACAAATTCTTCTAAAGAAGCATTACCTGCACGTTCGCCAATTCCATTGATGGTTACATGTGCACATGATGCACCTGCCTGTACACCAGATATTGCGTTTGCAACAGCTAAACCAAAATCATTATGACAATGTACGCTGATAGGTAACTTTGATACTTCAATTGCATCTTTAGTAATTTCACCCATGTACTGTGGAGTTGAATAACCAACGGTATCAGGAATATCTATTCTATCAGCACCTGCACTTGCAACAGCACCAAAAACTTTTTTCAAAAATTCTCGATCAGTTCTAGTTGCATCTTCTGCAGAAAATTCTACGTGTAATCCACGAGATTTACCATATTCTACAGCTTCAATTGCTTTTTCCAAGGCCTCGTCACGAGACATTTTTAATTTATGTTCTAAATGGATGTCAGATGTTGCAATGAATGTATGAATGTAGTTTAATCCACAGTCTACTGCAGCATCGATGTCTTTTTTGTTAGTTCTTGCTAATCCACATAATTCTGCTTTTAATCCATCTCCAACAATTAATTTTACTCCTTCACGTTCTCCTTCAGATATTACAGGAAAACCAGTTTCAATTGCATCAACACCTAACTCGTCAAGTTTTCTTGCAATGTTTAATTTTTTTTCAGGAGATAATGAAACACCAGGAGATTGTTCACCGTCACGTAAAGTTGTATCAAAAATTCTAATGTTCGTGTTCTTCACGCTCCAATGCAGTTATTCCAGTTCGTGCCATTTCCTTTATACCGAATTTCTTTGCTAATTCTTCAAAAGCAGATATTTGGTGTGGGGTAGCAGTCATCTCAACCATAATTGATTCCTTTTTTGCATCGTGTGTTTTGGCAGAGTATGCACTAGCTAATTTGTTAATTTCCATGCTATCTTCTGGTTTGCTTACTTTAATCTTAAACATTACCAACTCTCTATATACTGAATTATTCACATCTAACCTACGAACCTCAATTGTGTCAATCATCTTGTCAAGTTGTTTGACAATTTGAGTAATTTGCTTCTCATCGCCAATAGTGGTGATTGTCATTCGAGAGTACTTTTTGTCTTCAGTGACACCTACAGAAATACTATCGATGTTAAAATTACGTGATCTAAAAAGATGTGTAACCTTAAACAAGATTCCAGGTTTATTTTCCACTTTGATTGATAAAATTGCCCAAACCATTTTGCATCACTATGAAGGTAAGATCATATCCTTTAATCCGGTTCCAGGTGCAACAAATGGTAAAACATCTTCTTCAGGATCAATTGGGATGTCAATTACAGTAGCAACGTCACTGTTTAATCCATCTTTGATTGCCTTTTCAAGTTCATCCATAGATTGTGCACGAATTCCTTGTGCGCCGTATGATTCAGCTAATTTAACATAATCAGGACATTTCTTAAGGTCGACACCAACCATGCGTCGGTCATAGAAAGTTCTTTGCCATTGAGCAACCATTCCTAAAGAATAATTATTAATCAAGAATACAATTACAGGTAAATCTTCTAAGACTGCTGTTGCTAGTGAATGTTCAGTCATGTTGAAGCTACCATCACCTGCAATGTCAACTACAGGTACATCAGGACGTGCAGTTTTTGCACCGATAGCAGCTGGGAACCCCCATCCCATAGTACCCAAGCCAGTAGAACTAAAGAAAGTTCCAGGATGAATTGCATCAAAGAATAATGATGCCCACATTTGGTGTTGTCCTACTTCAGTTGTAACTATAGATTCCTTTGGAAGTAATTCTCTTAATTTTCTAAGAATTTTTGCTGCACCCATTTCTCCAGGATGTAATTTTAGATTTTCACGCCAATATTGTTTTGTTTCTTTAACATGTTTTAACCAAGGATTGTCATCAGAAGGTCTAACTGCTTTATCCATCAATAATTTACCAAATATTCTTAGTGATGTACGAACATCGCCTATAACAGCTACAGATGTTGTTTGGTTCTTTCCAATTTCTGCAGGGTCAACATCCATATGAATAATCTTCAAGTTCTTTTCAAATTCTTCAAATGTTCCTACAGAACGGTCGGAGAATCTTGTTCCGATTGCTAATACACAATCAGCTTCAGTCATTAATTTATTGGCTTCAGCATGTCCATGCATTCCAATTGGGCCTAATGATAAAGGATGATCTTCAGGAAATGCACCTTTACCTTTGAATGTGGTTACCACAGGAATCATTAACAACTCAGCTATTGATTGTAATTCTGCAAATGCAGATGAAATGATTACACCACCGCCAGCAAGAATTATTGGTTTTTGTGCGGATAATAGTAATTCTACTGCACGTCCAGTATTTTGCATATCAGGGTCTGTCCATGGATGATATCCTGGAACTCGGACTTCATCTGGAAATGGAATGTTTGCTTCATTTTGTTGAACATCTTTAGGAATATCTAACAACACAGGTCCAGGTCTTCCAGTTTCTGCAATGTAGAATCCTTGTTTAACCATGGTTGGAATTTCTTCAGGAGTTCGAGGTTGATACGAATATTTCAAAGCAGGATTTGCCATTCCAATTATATCACTTTCTTGGAATGCATCTTTTCCAATCATTGCAACAGGTACTTGACCAGTAACTGCAACCATAGGTGCAGAATCTGCTTGTGCAGTTGCAATTCCAGTTAACAAATTAGTTGCACCAGGACCAGAAGTTGCAAAACATACGCCAGGTTTTCTACTAACTCTACCAAAACCATCTGCCATATGTGCAGCAGATTGTTCATGTCTAACCAAAATATGACGAATGTTGCTTTTACCCAATTCATCGTACATTGGAAGGTTCGCACCTCCCGGTAGACCGAAGACTTCCTTTACTCCTTCTTTTTCCAATGCTTTCATTAGCGCAGTTGCGCCGATCATAGTTTCATTCATTTTATTATTATCACTCATATTCCTAATTTAAATCGGTAAATTGGCTGTTGTTTACAGCAGCAGGTCAACTAGCAGTAACATACCAAAAGTGCTAATTGTTGCTTCATGTTGCATTGTAAATTCAAAAACAGGAGATGCACCTATAAAGATTCCTTTTTGAGAAGTGGTATAATATGTCCGACCAAGAAGAAGTTATAAAAATTGTAGAAACATTTTTTGAAATTGGGAAATCAAAAAAATTAGAAATTTTAAAAGATATTCAAGTTAATGATTCTGCATTTTCCAGCTTTAGTGACGTTCCACCATACGACCTAAAGGATTTTGCCACAACCATTGCGCTAGAAGAATTACGATTTGTTAGCATTTCAGATTACGATTACAAAATAAATAATGTCAAAGTGAGTATTTTTGGTGAAACTGCAGTGGTAGCATTAGAATTAATTCAAAAAGGAATGTTAGTGGACAACAAGGCATTCACAGGTGAACATATCACAATTGGAGGAAGAGCAACATTTGTGTTAATAAAAAAACCTACATGGAAAATTGTCCACATTCACTTGTCTAAATCAGATAATTAATTACGTTTTTTTGATTTTTTATTAGAATTATTTTTAGATTTGTTGTTTTGTTTTTGATTAGGCTTGTTGTTTTGTTTTTGATTAGGCTTGTTGTTTTGTTTTTGATTAGGCTTGTTGTTTTGTTTTTGATTAGGCTTGTTGTTTTGTTTTTGATTAGGCTTGTTGTTTTGTTTTTGATTAGGCTTACCGGATAATTGTTTGTATAAAGTAAATGCTTGTTCAGCGTTATTACTTCCATGTACAATGGAATGAACAGCTTTAATCATTGCAACAGGGTTGTCAGATTGCCAGATATTTCGTCCCATATCGACACCAACTGCTCCAGCCTTTAATGCATCATATGTTAATTTCAAAGCATCTTTTTCAGGAATTTTTTTACCACCTGCAATAATTATTGGTACAGGACAGGATTTTACAACTTTTTCAAAGTTTTCACAATAGTATGTTTTTACTACATGTGCGCCTTGTTCTGCAGCAACTCTACAAGCTAAAGATAGATAACGTGCATCTTTTGTTCCAATTTCTTTTCCAACTGCAGTAACTGCAAGCACAGGAATTCCATATTCTTCTGCTTCGTTAACAAGTTTTCCAAGATTTACAATTGTTTGATATTCATATTTTGAACCAACAAAAACGGACATTGCAACTGCAGATACATTTAGTCTGAGTGCATCTTTGATACTAACTGTAATATCTTCTTGAGATAGATCCTCTCCAATTATACTAGTTCCACCAGAAACACGTAATACAACAGGTACAGGATAATCAGGATTAACAGAGGTTCTTAATGCTCCACGAGTAATCATTAATGAATCACAATGTTTTGCCAAGGGAGCGATTGTTTTTTTCAAGTCTTCTAGTTTCTCAGTAGGACCTAAGAAATAGCCATGATCAACTGCAAGCATTAATGCCCTATTATCAGCAGGAGAAATTATTCTTGCAAGTCTATTTTTTAAACCCCAGTCCATTTTCTTATTTTTTTGAAAAAAAATTACCTTTCTTAAGCCTTTGCTAATTTTCAATAATTATCTTCATGGCATTATCACCTGTTTTAGCATGCTCAAATGCTTTTTGTGATTCATCAAGTGAATATTTGTGAGTGATTAATGATTTTACATCAACACGTCCAGAGGAGATCATGTCTAATGCATTTTTTGTATCCATATCAGATGCAGCATACGTTGTTACTATGCTAATTTCTTTTGAATAAACTACACTCATATCAATTTCAGTTGTGGCACCTTTACTAGGTACTCCAAACATTACAACTGTTCCCCCTTTTCTTACAAGTTTAATTGCATCTTGGAATGCATGTAGACTACTAGTAGCAACAATTGCAACATCAACACCGATAGTAGTCTCGTTAGTGACTTTTTCTATTAAATCTGGATCATCAGAACGTATTGTTGTGACATCAAATTTTTTCACAAAATCTAATCGGAAATCATTTAGATCCATACAAAATATTTTTGAGAATCCAAATGATTTTGCAAGTAAAACATGCATCATACCAGTTGGACCTACACCTAAAACTGCAACAGTATCATTTTTCTGGTATTTGAATTTGGACCATGCACGAACACAACATGCAAGAGGTTCAATTAATGCGGCTTCTTCATATGAAACATTATCAGGCAGCTTTAGAACACCGCCATGAAGTACGTTCCATTCAGGTACAACATAATTATCAGCTAATCCACAGGGATTAAGATTTGATTGATAATATTTTTTACACATAGTTTCATTTCCATGACTGCATTCATGACAATCTTTTGAATAACACGCAACATGATGATGCGTGAATACACGATCGCCAATTTTGAAATCGGTGATGGCATCTCCTGTTTTAATTACTTCACCAGCAGGTTCATGTCCTAATCTCATAGAAGGTTGACCATATTTTCCAAATACTTTTTCAACATCAGACCCACAAATTCCACAAGATTGCATTTTGATCAACAAGTCATTTGAACCGATATCAGATATATCGAAATTTTCTATTTCAACTTTTGAATTTCCTTTCACTACAGCTGCTTTCATAATGATAAATAATTTACACTATATTTATACGCCTAGGATTTTTTTGAGCATTACTCTATAATCAACTTCAGATTTTTCACTTCCTGATGCCGGAAGAGCAAATACAAGAGGAGTAGATTTTTCAGCGCGCAATTTTGTTAGTTTATCATTAATTTGTTCTGTTAAATCATCACTAACAAGAACTAAACCAACTTCCGAATCATCATACAGTTTTTTGATTTCTTCAAAGGCACTATCAGATGAATCAACAATTTTTCCTTGAACGCCGGCAAGTTGGAAACTTGTGACAAATACACGACTTCCAACAGTTACTACCTTCATTAAATCTGATTTTTAAGACATGCAATTTAACCGTTTCAAACAAAAAATTCAAACATTACTAATTCAAGGAAAAATATGGAAAATCCACAAGAGATCGACTCAGTATATTGGGACGAAGAGAGTAAATCATGGAAAACAAAGATGGTAAAAGTTGAAGAATATCACGGATTTACAGAATGCAGATATTGTCAAAGACCCATGTCGCATAACATAAAGACCGAAGGAGAATTCAAAGTTGTTTATGTGAAATGCGGATGTTCAAAGAGTTAACTACAATTTTTAATGCAGATGAATGCAATTTCTTGTGTTCCTTCCATACCATGTCTATTTGGAACAATACCTACACGATATTGCATTTCTTCATCATATTCAATATCAAATTGCGTTGTCATGGTAACGGCTTTTTGGGGTTCAAGATCAATCAGAGATAATTCATTTTCACCATAGCCAACAAAAATTGGACTGAACCGTTTGTTTGAATCATCATAAAGATGCAACTGACCACCAGTGAATCTTACAATTTCATCGCCTTTATTCTCAGCAGTTACTTGAATTTGGAAATATGTATGGGTAGGTTTTTCGTTTGAGGCTTCTATCAAACCTCTATCAATTTCAGCTTTTTCAGCTAGTTTGAATTCTTTAGTTTTTTGAAGAAAATCAAAGTTTGCGACATATTGTACATCAAACATGACATCACCTACTTGAACAGGTTCACCAAATGAAGAGACCTTGACATCAGTCAAAACTTCACCAGAGTAAAAGTAGAAAGAAACGGCTAATACTGCAAAAATTGCTCCGATTACAATAATTCCGCCAACTCTAACCAATTTAATTCTGTATCAGATTATTCGAGTATAACTGTTTAATTTTATACAATTATTCTACAATAATTGTGCCTTCCATCCATGGATGAACCATGCAGAAGTATGTGTAAGTTCCTGCGTCAGCTAATGTGACATCATAGCTTGCATTCATCATGATTAATGAAGTATCAAATACACCATCAGGACCATTTGCTGCACTACCACTTGTTGATGTGTGTGGAGCAGTATCAGTATTTGTAAAAGTTACAGTTCCACCTGCAGAAATTGTTACAGTTGATGGAGTATAACATTCAGTAGTTTCACATCCTGGTGCACCAGAACCTGCTACAGGTTCAACAGTTGCATTCATTGGTGCTTTAGCGGCTGCTGCTGCTTTTTCAGCGGCTGCTTTAGCTGCTTTGTCTGCTGCTGCTTTTTCAGCGGCTGCTTTAGCTGCTTTGTCTGCTGCTGCTTTTTCAGCGG
>Ga0208764_10000559_pt1 | contig 23866 bp, 33 predicted proteins | sample ETNtaG_18_FD_185762 | JGI IMG/M metagenome (GOLD analysis project Ga0208764, IMG submission 185762) | Marine microbial and viral communities from oxygen minimum zone, Eastern Pacific Ocean - ETNP201302SV91 (SPAdes) (version 2) | ecosystem: Environmental > Aquatic > Marine > Oceanic ... | reverse complement strand
TTATTTTGCTCTCGTCTTTTTTCTTTATCCTCTTTTTTTAAATCATTTAGAAAATTTAAATCCATAATTTGTTTTCTAATATTTTTATATTAAAATAATATTTTTTTTTCATGATGATTAGAATTAGTAATATTGGTTGGCACTAGCGTTTTATTTAATTTTAGTTTTTATATTCAAATATTTTTTTCATTCTAATGATGCAGAACAAGTGTTTTATTTTTATAAAAGTGGACAATATTATTATAAAATGAACACTGCTAAAACTAACTATTTAATTGAAATCTCAGAAATGGAGATGGCTGCAACCATTGAACTAATTGCCCCATTGTTTATGTTAATGATCTTAGTGTCTGCAATGAGTACTATTAGTCCTCAAAAAATCAGACCAGCATGTGGGGAAAGTGTATTGAATATAATTTTGAAGAAACCTATCACATTCATGAAATTAGTTTCAGAATCAGGCTGTGCTGCAGAAACTGTAGAAAAATACGTTAAGACTCATCTTCAAAGTAATCGAATATATCAAAAAAAAGGTAAATTTAGAATTTTTTATTCTCCAGATCTAAAAATACCTCAACTTGAATTTTATGAATTAATGTTAAATCCTACAATAAAGGCAATAGTTTTGATATTGTTAAAATCAAAAGCACTATCTCAAGTTGAACTAGTTGCCATTAGTGATAAATCAAATCCGTCAATTTCACGTGGCCTTAAATTACTAATGGATAAAAAAATCTTAAAAAGAAATTATCATGCACCATTCAGCACATATTATATTCCTAATAAAAAATACGTCATATCTATTCTAAACGAAACTAATCCTTTACTTGCAAATAATTTTGAACACTTTGATCTATGTTATCCAAAACCTTCAATTTTTCTAAGTATATTTCAGTAAATTCTAAAAACCGATTGGTTAATCAATGAAATAATATTTCTTACAATATTGAAGTCTCTATTTATCACAGGCACTGATACTGATGTTGGTAAAACCTACATTACATCTGGATTGGCAATTACGCTAAGAAAAATGGGGATAGATATTGGTGTAATGAAACCATTTGCTGCTGGCACTGCACAAAAAAAAGGATACAAATCAGAAGATGTTGAAATTTTATGTAAATCTGCCCAAATACATGATGCTGAGAATTTAGTTAATCCTCAGTTCTTCCCAATACCTGCATCTCCTTACACGGCTTGGAAAAAATTAAAAATCAAACCAAAAATTCCATTGGTTTTATCTAGTTTTAAAAAATTATCTGACATACATGAAATGATGCTTGTTGAAGGTATGGGTGGTATCCTCACTCCAATTCTCAAAGATTACTATGTTACAAATTTAATAAAAGATATGAAAATTCCTACAATAATTGTAACTCGAAGTAAAGTTGGAACTGTCAATCATACTTTAATGACTGTAAAAATGTGTGAAAAATATAAAATTCCAATTAGAGGAATTATTATAAATAATTTTGATGGTGACGGTTATCCAATTAATCAATTGAAAAAAGATTTAGAAGATTTAACTGGAGTCAAAGTTCTAGGTTCCATTCCATTCATTAATGATATGAGTGATAAATCTCTGTATAAAATTTTTAAGAAAAATATTGATATGAAATTATTATTAAAATAAATTTTTTAAATTAAATCCGTAAGATTTTAAATTTATTTGATCTACCTACATTTGAAAATTGTGCAATTTCAAAAATAATTTTTGAAAATGAATTATTTTCTTTAGATAAAACAAACGATTTACAGTCAATTGATATATCTTCAGATAATACTACCCAAATATTTTCTTTAATTGGTTGTATCTTTCTTAATTGCAAAATTTTTTCATCAATTATTTTTTTATCTGATGATTTTGGAATTAAAATCAATAGCGTCATTTTAGCATCTTTTTCTAGTGTTCTGATGTCTGGAATTACAATATCTAATTCCATTCCTTGATAGTCCACTTTTCTTTGACTGTTTAGAAGGGCATTTGTAAGTAAATAGTGCAGTATGCCTGTGGCTAAAATTCCAATTGCCTCTTCTTTTTTGTCCATTAAAGTTATTTTATCGTAACAATTTTCAATTATTTCATTTATTATGACATCAAATTTCTTTTCAGAGATTAATTTTGCAATTATATGTGATTTTTCAATAAAGTCAAATAGATAATCTTTGATTGGATTTGATTCTTCAGACATGTTTTCTTTCCTCTTTCTCTTTATTATAATCTAATTATTTTTATGTAAACTAATTATAATAAATTCAATATGGATTTTTTTAATAATAAGATTAAAAAATATCAAGAAAAAAAATTGGATGAAATTTTATTTAAAATTCAATTCCATCAATCTACAAAAAAAGAATTAAAAGAAAAAATGGATAAATTAGATCATGAAGATCTTAAACTGAGAAAAGATATTTTATATCATGATCAAATGGCAGAAATTTGGATTGCTAATGAAAAAAAACTTCGTAAACAAATGACTGAAAATCAATAAAATTAATTTTTAATTTTTTTTAAAATTATTCTGTAAAGATGTATCTTCTTTCGCCTCTACTTTCTACATCTGTTTTTACATCTACTAACACAAATTCTTTTTTAGTATGGACCTTGGATTGTTCAGGAGTTAATTTATTTTCGTGTAATTCTTCATATTCGTTCCATGTTAGTTTTCTTCTTTGACCAATTTCTGCTTCTAAATTCATACTTTTCACAATTTCTTTATATTCTGGTTGTACTACTCCGCTGAAAACCATTGCACTACTTCCACTTCCATAAGAGCCAAATCCAATTCTTTTACCTTCTAAATCTACTCCTTTTTGATATTCAAATTCTAGACTACTTCTAAATCCAAGATATAATGATGCTGTATACAAATTACCAATCATTGTAGATGCGATAAGTGAACTTGAAAGTTTTGATTCATACACATCTTGATATTCTTGTGTTTTTGTAAACATTTTTGTAAATTCATGATCTTTTGCCATAAATTCTTCATCAGCTAATACTGATTCAATTGTTCCACGTGGATCTTTTGGTACTGGTTCTTCTGTACCAATTTGTTCTAAGATTTGTTTCCATCTAGGAAGCTGTCTCCATTCATGTCTAACTAAATATGCTAATGCCTTCTTGCCCATGTTACTATATGGTAAGTGCATGTTAATGTAATCCATATGATCTAAAATTGTTTCACCTTCTTTCATTTGAATTAAGTTTGAGGCAACAACTTTTTTCTTGTATGCTTCTAGTGCTTTTCTAACTTGAATCATGTAAAGTAAATTTGAATATTGACCGTGTACGATAGGGGTCTCTTTTCCAAATGGTCTATAGAAATCATATTCATCTTTAATTGATGTTGATGTAACTCTTGGATCAAATTCTAGTAATCTTGGGTTATCATTAAGTAACATAACTACTGAACCTGCACCTTGGGTCATTTCTCCACTGGAACCCATATCATATTTTGCAATATCTGACACTACTACTAGTGCACTTTTTCCCTCTGCTTCTCCTGCCCTAATCCAATTTGTATTGTCATATAGAGCATAGGAACCACTTACACAAGCAAATTTTGTTTCTACTCCGCCACAGTGTTCGAATGAGCCATGACCATAAACTTGTTCTAACATTCCAACAACGTATGAATTCATTGCTTTTGATTCATCAAATGCAGATTCTGTTGAAATGTATAATCTGCCAATGTCTTCTGGAGATAAATTATTTTTTTCCATAATTCGTAAACAAGCATTTGCTGCTAGACATGCAGGATCTTGATTTGCATCAACTATTGCCATTTGAGATACTCCTAGACCTTTTTGTAATTTCACTGGATCTAGTCCTCTTGCATTTGCAAAATCTGCTGCATCAAGATATAATCTTGGAATGTAAATCGCAATATCATCTATCCCTGCAGCCATAAGCTTCGTTCAAAAAAACAGTAATTAAGTATTTGTTGTAAATTCAATCTAACTAGGAAGGATCTTTTTTTACTTATTTTATAATCTGTGTGTATTTTGATCGCTAATTTTCTAACTGGTTGTCAAATATTTTTTTAAAAACTTCAAATGGCTGTGCTCCAAACAGTTTTGTAACTTTTCCTTCTGAATTAATTATAAAAAATGCAGGTGTACCGGTTAATTCTAGTGCCCTGGCATCATCATTACTTTTAAGAATTATTTGTGAATGTGATCCTTTCTTCATGCATTCTGACCATTTATTCATATTCAAACCAATTTGTTGTGCAAAAATTGCTAAATTTTCAGGAGATGCCCATCCATTATTTTCACCTGTCCAATTTGAATACAATATGTCATGATATTCCCAAAACAACCCTTGATCATTTGCACAATGTGCTCCTTGTGATGCTATAACTGAGTCTTCTCCAATTATGTTATAATCTTTAAAAATTATTTTGACTTTACCTGTATCTACATAATTTTTCAATATGTCTTTTTCAATTGACTGAAAAAATACATTGCAATAATGACATTGATAATCCCCAAACTCAACTAATGTTATTGGAGCATTAGGATCTCCTAAAATTGGTGATCCATTTGATAGAAATGTATCCATTGTAATTTTTTTAGGTCCTATTTGATCCATTTCTGGGGTAGGTTCAATTGATAATTCTATTTCATTAGAACTATTGTTGACCCCAAAAATTACCAATGTAATTGTAATTGATGCAATAATTGCACCTATGGCAAGTGAAGGAGCATGTATCAACAAATCATAATTTTTCTAAGTACATTTAGTCTTTTGTTCAATTAGTTAATAATTAAGATAATCTGAGACAATATATGAAAAAAGTATTCATTAATGGTTATGGTTCAATTGGCAGTAGAATCACTTCTTTCTTAAAAGATGATCCTGAAATCACTGTTGTTGGAATTGGAAAATATTCTCCTGATAATAAAGTAAAAATTGCTATTTCTCGTGATCTTAATGTATACGTACCCGAAAGAAAATTAAATGATTTTTCAGATTATAACATATCTGGAAGTATTGAATCTGTATTGGATGAATGTGATCTTGTAATTGATGCTTCCCCTGGTGGGCATGGTTATAAAAATAAAAAAAATCTATATGAACCAAAAAATATTCCTGCAATTTACCAAGGTGGAGAATCTATAATTGGTGATGAATCTGTTTCAGATTTATTGTTTAATTCTCGTGCAAATTATGATCTTGCATTAGGAAAAAAACATGTTATGCAAGGTAGTTGCAATGTAACTGGAATGGGTAGAATTCTGGAACCTCTACGTGAAAAATTTGGAGATGAATTAATTAGATTTGATGTAACCTTGATTAGAAGATGGGCTGATATTGAGCAAACTGAAAAAAATGTTTCAGATACAATTGAGATGACTGAAAAACCTCATCATGGCGATGATGTTAAACTGTATTTTGGTAAAGATGCCCCACTTTATGTTCGTGCGATTAAAGTTCCTACCCGACAAATGCACTTGCATATTATGGATATACGATTTAAAGACATAGCACCAAAGCCTTCTGAAATTCATAGTATTTTTGAAAATGAGTTTGGTGTTGCAACTTTGTGGACTGCGAAAGGAACTAAAGATATTAGAGATTTTGCCCAGAGAACATGGTTGGATAATTTCACCGATACTAATATGATACACATTCATGCAAATATGACTACGTCTATTGGTGATACTGTACAAATGATGTATTCTGATGATCAAACTGGAGTTGTTATTCCTGAAAATCACATGTTAATGCAAGCAATGTTATTTGAAAAATCATATGATGATGCATTTTCTCATACTCAATCCATTTTTAATATGAATGAGAAAAAACGAGCATTACAAGAAAATTTTGCTAAAAATGATTAGATTCTAATTTTTTCAATTCTAATTTTTTGTGGAATATTTTTTGAAACTTTTTCTACTACTATTCGTAATTCTTTGATTTCTATTTTATCTCCCTCTTGAGGAATATCTTGTAGTCTTTCATGAAGTAATCCGTTAAGTGATGCATAGTCGTCTCCATCTGGAATTTTTGTTTTAAAAATTTCATTGATTATGTCAATTTCAATATCGCCATTTGTAATTATTGTGTCTTGATCAATCCTCTCATATCCTTTTTCTCTTGTAAGATCTGTTTCATCCTCAATTTCACCTACGATCTCTTCTAACAAATCCTCTAATGTGACTAATCCTTCTACTCCCCCGTGTTCATCCACAACAATTGCCATGTGCGTTTTTCTACCTTTCATTTCTTTTAGTAATGAACTAACCATTTTTTCTTGTGATGCAAAAACTGGTTTCCGTGCTATTTGTTCTAAGATAACCACTTTGTTGTCTTTTTCTAACTCTTTTAACACGTCCCTAGCATGAATAAATCCCACAATGTCATCTCTTGTTTCCCCAAAAATTGGAATTCTAGAATGTCCACTTTTATTGATTTGTGGCAATGCTTCAAATAGTAACATTTTTGCATTCAATGTAAACATCTTTGTTCTTGGAGTCATGACAGATCGAATTACAGTATCGTCAAAATTTAGTGCACCATGAACTAATTCCATTTCTTCTTTCTCTAGTGCTTTTTCTGCTAATCCTTGATCTATTACTCCTTTGATTTCTTCTTCTGTTATAGGAGGAGGAGTATAACTACTACCAGTTATTTTTACTACTCCTCTTGTTATGATTTCAAAGAATTTTACAACAGGATAAAATGCATAACTAAAAGCAAGTAGAACTGGAGCATATCTTAGTGCAACTTTTGTTGAATTTGCATTACAATATGTTTTTGGTGTAATCTCCCCAAACACTAAAATCAAAAATGTCATTACTCCTACTGCAATTCCAAGCCCATCATTTCCAAATAATCTGATTGCTACACTTGTTGCAAGTGCTGAAGCTCCTACATTAACTAAATTATTTCCAAGATTGACACTTGACATCATCCAACTTGGATTCATTTTTAATTTGTGTAATGCCTTGGAGCCTTTTTTACCTTCATTAAATAATTGAACTACTTTTGATTTTCTTACTCCAACTAATGCAACTTCTAATCCGCTAAAAAATCCTGACAATCCAATTAAAACACATAAAGTTGAAATTTCAATCCATAAATCTACCATGGTATTCTCCTTGAAAATTTATTTGAACTACTATAACTCATTTAGTTTTTTTGCACCATCTTTTGGTATACTAATTAAGTAACTCATGGATTTAAACTCTTCACATGATTTAATTTATTAGAACTATTTGAGTCTAAAACTGAGGCTAATTTTTTGGAGGATTTGCAAATGTGTTATTTGAATCACTATGATAATCCACAGGTATCATGGCATCTTTTTGTCTACCTGTAAGAATTCCTACTACTGTATCATCATTTTTAATTATTCCTTCATTCATTAATTTTTTAATTCCTGCAACAGATGCCCCTGATGCCATTTCACAATCAAATCCGTTAAGGCCTACTACAGACATACCGTCAAGCATTTCAGAATCAGATACTGTAGTTGCTACCCCGTTAGTAAATTCTAAAGCTCTTAATCCTTTCAAAATATTTGCAGGTCTACCGATTTGAATTGCAGTAGCTTTAGTTTTTGGACGAATTCCTTTTTCATCTAGATGATCATAATATCTGGAAATTAATTCTGTATTTGGATTTCCTTTATTCCATCTTAATTCTTCATCTTCAAATTTACCATTATACAAATCAGATAAAGTACTTGCTCCCTCTGAATTAATAACTGCAATTCTAGGGATTTTATTTATCCAACCCCATTCGTATAATTCCATTAATGCTTTTCCACAACTTGATGTATTTCCCAATGCTCCTCCGGGATAAATTATCCAATCTGGAACTTCCCAATTCAAATATTCTAACGCTCTGAAAGGAATTGTTTTTTGACCTTCTATTCTAAATGGATTAACTGAATTAACTGTGTATCCATTATGGTTTTTTGCATCATCTAATGATTGTTTTAATGCATCATCGAAATTACCTTCTACTTGTATAATTTGAGCTCCAAACTGATATGCTTGACTAAGTTTTCCTGGTGCAATTTGTCCTGCTGGAATGTATACATCGCAATCTATTCCTTCATTTGCTGCAAACATTCCTGCTGAAGCTGAAGTATTACCAGTTGATGCACAAACAATTTTTTTAGCTCCCACTAGTTTGGCATGTGTAACAGCTGTAACCATACCGTTATCTTTGAAAGAACCACTAGGATTGTACCCTTCAGGCTGTAACCATAATCCTTCTTTATTGATCCCTGTGAATTCTGCTGCTTTTGACATTTGATATGGTTTTGATTGTCTTCCTTCTGCACCATCTAGAGAAACTAAAAATTTTGCACATTCATCATTGTTTTCTGTGTCTATTTGACAAAAATTCAACAACTCTCGAAATCGCCAAACTCCACTTTCATTAAAAATACTTCCTTTTGAATTTCTTCTTTGGTAAAATGTTTCTTTAAGATTTGGCGATGATTTGTTTTTATATTTAACATCTAAAACATGCCCTTTTTCACATTGTACATTAGTACTTGATATTGGATATTCTAAACCACATTTTGGATTTATACATTTTAGATAAGCATTGTCTTGCATTTGTAATTGTAGATATTTGCTGATAATTTAAAGCAAATGTGAAATTTTTATACAACTCAAGCTAATTTCCTAAACTTTAGATGGATGTAATTTTTAATCTAATTGTGGTTACCTATAACGAACATCTAAAAAATATTTTAAGGCATATTCTTGATTCTTATCAAATTCTTACTGAAATTGAGGATAAGCCGGGAGATCTTGCAAAAATTGAAAAAGAAATGTTAAAAATTAATGGATTCATCAAGGTTGTTTCAAATAAAATAGATATTGATAAAATCCCTAGATCTGAGTTTGGAATTGTCAAAACTAAATTTACTCAATATTTGGAAAATTACTCTTTTGAAAAAGAAATTAAAACTATGGCTCCACTATATTCTAATGATATGTCTCGTGTTAAAAATATGAGATTGAAAATATTGGAATCTCTCAAAAATAAACATATGATTGATGATGTCAAGGAGTTAATGGAAAATTTATGATTAATAAAAAAAAATGTATTTTATGTGGTTGTAAAGATCATAAGTTGATTGGATGTTCTAAACATTTTTCAAAAAAATGTAATTGTTTTAATGATTGATTATTTTCGTTTAGGACCTGATCTTTCATGAAAATTTAAACAACATTTACATTCTTTTTCAATACATTCTGACTCACTATGATGATCACAAATTCCACATTCACAACTATTAGACATGTCCTTAGTATGATTATTTAGATTAGCATTTATCTCTTAACTTTATCTGAGTTTAAGGTCAATTTACAATTATTTTTTTGATTTTTTTACTGGTTTTTCTTTGACTGATAATTCTTTCTCAATTTCTGCAGCTTTATTATCTACTATCTTAATAATTTCCTGAATTAGCCCATCCAAATCACTATCTTCCACCTCTGGTTCTACAGTACTTGCAATATCTGTGATTGTGCTGGAAATTTCTGCACTAACATCTTCAAAACTTTCTGGATCTTCATAGGCTGCATTGTAGAGATTTTTTAAATTATTGACATGTCCAACAACTTGATCTGTTATTGTTATAGAGTAATCTGTTCCATTTACATCAAATTCTCTTGCACTCATATTCATTTTCAAAAATTGTTGTTTATAATGTTTTTCAGAGAATGTTTGGAAATGAATAATTTATCTATTAAAATACAATGTAATCCATAGCAGCTGCATCACTAATCAATCTTGTATGTTTATCTCCTACAACATATCCGTTTTTGATATCTACTGTTGGGATCCACCTATTTGTAGAGGAATAATGTCTTTTTTCGGCTATTTCTCTTTCAATTTCTTCAATATCAAATTCAGCTTCCTCTACTTGTTGTGTTGTAAGGTGTTTAATTGTTACAAGAATTTTAGTGACTTTTACTCTATCCCCAAATTTCCATTTTAAAACTGGATTTTCATCCGATACCTCTAAAACTTTGATCTTCATTTGTTTTTTTCCAAATGCATCGCGACTGATTAGTGCTCTTTCATCAGTAAATTCTTCAAAACTTATTCGTGAGTTAACTTCTGCATCTGATACTGTTTCTAGTAATGATTCGGTAGTTGATTTAATTTCATCTTCCTTTGAATTATCTTCAGACATGTTACTGCTTATTTTTCTATCCTTAATAATGATTGGAAAATATTCTAAAGTTAGGCACTAGTTCTTTGTTTTGTCTTAAATGGCATTTTACACTCTTTTAGGAATAATTCTTTTTTTGAACTAATATTATTTACAAATATTTTTCCATCATAGGTGCATACACAGTCAGTGATTTCTAATGATTCATCCCAAATTTTAAAAAATTCTCGTAATTCTCTTTTTTTGTATACTCCTACATCAATGCGTTTTTTTGAGAGAAATTTGAATACTAGTAATACTTGTTTTTTTTCATAAATATCAAATGTTTTAATCCAATCTAAACACCGTTGGATTTGATCTGCAGGTACTAGGAGTGATGTACTGGTTCCGGATTTTGCTTCAATCGTAAATATCGTGCTTTTTTCTGTGTTTACTGCTAATACATCAGGTAATGCAATACTTGGGGACCCTAATCTGAATGCTTTCCATTTTTCTGTTTTTTTGAATCTTTTTACAATTGTATCCTCCCACTGATACCCTCGTTGTCTGCGTGTTTTAGCTGCTTTTCGATGATTATCATTTTTTGGTAAATATTTTTGCTTAGTAATTGTAATTGATGTTAATTTTTTTCTCACAGTTATTTTTACTTAAATTAGATATAGTAGAGTAGGTAATTACATTATTACTCAAAAGAATCAATCTTTTTTGTATTAGAATGTAAAATGCATTTAATTCCAGCTCATTGTATTGGTAATTTTGTTTGACTCAATTTGTATATACTTGATTAATTGATAATTTTTCATGTCCCAATTTGATCTAGAAAAATTATTTGAAAAACGTGACTCGTATCTTAATATTTTAAAACACCTCAGTTTTGAACTAATGATGGAACCTACAGATGAGGAAATCAAACAAATTAAGGAATTGGAAAAAAATACAATAAACGAATTAGATAAAATTCAACAAGAAATCTCTCAAATTATATCTAAAAATCCATCTTAACTTCAATGAGTTTATCATACCCAATCATTTTAGAATTTTAATGATTGATGAAATAGTTGATAATTTAGTCAGGATAAAACAAAACTTTGCAAATAATTATGATGGAAATGCCCATATTCAGGAAGTAATTCCCCTAAATTCTTCAAAGGAATTTCCAATTGACGAACAAAATTTAGCACAATTACACACATTTGCACAAAAAAATCCAATCTATCTAAATTCTTTTGAGAAAAATATTCTTGATATACCATGTATGGTGTACGAAGGAGATATCAACGATTATTGGTTAAACAGTATTAAACATGGTTCAAGCTGTCAGCCATTTTATCCAACATGGATAATGTCTGCATATGTCATGTCTTTGGTAGCAAAAAAATTAGGTTATTTGGAACTTGTAGATATAGGATCAGGTGATGGTAGAATTGCATACTGTGGAAAAATATTAGATTTTAATTCTCATAGTATTGAAATTGATGACGTACTTGTAAATTTACAAAATACAATATGCTCCCAGACAAATCAAAATTTTAATCCAAAATGTGAGGATGCATTGGAATTTGAATATTCTAAATTAAATTTAAAAAAACCTGTGTTTTTTATTGGAGGTCTTGCTCAAATGGGTGGAGATATTTTGGCAACTAGCATTATCAAAAAAATTAATTCTATTAGTAATTTGAAAATGAGTACTGGAATTGTTTTTGCAGGTAGTGATACTAAAAGACAGTTATCTGGAAATTTATCCAATGGTGGTTGGAGTTCTCTTATTGAAGAAAATCAATTAGATGTGCTTGATACTGTTTCATTGCCTACAGTATGGACTTTTGATCAAAATGTTGAAACCCCGTATATTTTTACAAAATTTAAATGACCTGAAAAAAATAACTTCCTTCAGAAATACCACATTTTGAAATTTTTACAATTTGATCCTTTTTTGGGAGTGTCATCATCTTAGCCATTATTCTAATTGAATCACCAAATTCCACCACACAAAAATATTCTTCATTTTGTCTAGAAAATTCGATAATTTTACCCTCAAATTCCTCTTTTTTCAATGATGTTACCTCATTACAATTATCACAAAATTCTGATGGCGGCCATACTAATTTTTTACATTCCAAACATTCAGGAATATAAAATCGTCCTTGTTCTAACTCTTTTTCAAAACTCATTTCTCTAAAACCAAAACTGTGGATGATGTAGCAGCTGCAGACATGTTGTGAATTAAACCTGTTTTTGGATTATCTGTTTGACGACTTGCTGCATTATTTTGTAATTGTTCAATAATTTCTATAGTTTGTGAAATTCCTGTTGCACCCAATGGATGTCCACATCCAATTAAACCTCCTCGTGGATTGATTTTAAAATTATTTGTTTGATGTAAATTTTTTATCATATCCATTCCATTTCCAGGATCTGTAAATCCTAGGGATTCTAATATCATTGGTTCACAAACAGAAAATGCATCATGTACTTCTGCAACATCTATTTCTGAAATGTTGTGATTTGCCATGTTTAATGCTGATTGCCCTGCAATTTTAGTAGATTCCATAGATGATAGTGAAGTATTTTTCGTGAATCCTGCAGAAGTTGTTTTTTGTCCTATACCTGTAATCCATATTGGTGAATCTGTATATTTTTTAATAATTTCTTCAGATGCTAATAAAATTGATGCACTTCCAGTACAAGGTCTTGAACAATTTAATAATCTAAGATCATCTGTTAATTTTTTTGAATTCATCACTTCATCAACTGTGTATGTTTTTTTTGATAATGCATTTGGATTTTCCTTTGCTTGTTTATGATTTTTAACTGAAACAATTGCTAACTCTTCATCTGAAATACCATATTCTTGTTTGTATGATTTTGAAAAAATTGATGCCCAAAATATTGGATGTTTAAATTCTCCTCTTGAATTATCCCATTCTAATATTTGACCTGGACTATCATATCTCTCAGCGCCAGAAATTAAAACCATATCTGCAAGACCTGATGAAATGTATGAAAATGCAGATACTATTGAATTTGTGCCTGAATTACACAAACTTTCAATAGAATGTGCTATTTTTGGCTGAATTCCAGTCATTTCTGATAAAATAGGTGACAAATATTTTGAATTATTATTTGTAGAAACTAGTACTGCATCAATTTCTTTTTTATCGATATTGGGGTTTTTTTGAAAAAGATCATTTGTAGATTTATGTAATATTGTTTCTATTTTTTGATCATCCTTTGTAAAGGAGGTTGTTCCATATGCTGCGATTCCTACTTTCGACATTATGCTTCATCCAAAAGTGTTTTTTTCAATAATGAAAATGATTCTATTGGGTTTCCTATTGGATTGAATTGAATAATCGGTAAATTAATTCCAGTATTCCTGAATTTTTCTAATTGTACTTTTGCTTCTTCTGGCGAACCTGATATACAAAGTGAATTTAACATGGAATCGGTAATTAATTCATAATTTGATTTAAATCCAGATTTTTTAAACTCCTCAAAAATATTATTGGTTTCATTTTCAAATCCATTTTTAGCTAAAAATTCTCTATACACTTTACCTACAGATATGTAAAATGCAAGTGTTTTTTTGGCACGCTGAATTGCCTCTTCTGAATTATTTGAAATGCATGTGATTATTTGACAAGCAACATCAATTTTTCTTTCTGTTTGCATTTTTGAAATTGTTTTTTTCATTTCATCTAATGGTCTAAGATAAAAAATTACCCCATCTCCTAATTCCCATGCTAGATTAACCATTCTCTGATTAATTGCTGCTAAGTAAATTGGAATTGATTGTCTTTTTGGTTCTATCAATAAAGTAAAATTCTTTAAATTAAAAATTTTTCCAGAATAATTGATTTGTTTTTTACTTAATGATAATCTAATAATTTCTACATATTCTCGCATTCTTTGAACTGGGGTTTCGAATTTACCTCCATGAAAATCTTCCACTATTGGTACACTACTGGTGCCTAAACCTAGTATTAATCGTCCATTTGATAAAGTATCTGTAGTTGCAGCCCCCATTGAAATTGTTGATGGACTTCTTGAGTAGATATTAATAATTGATGAGCCTATTTTTTGACTTTTAGTTTCACTTGATACTGCCCCTAACATTGAAAAATTCTCCATTCCCCAGGTTTCAGGAATCCAAATAGAATCAATGTTTGTTTCAGATATCATCTTTGTACACTCAATAACTTGTTCCACTGAAAGTAATGAGCCTAAACTACATGCTATACGCATGAAATTAGTATGAATAATGGATATTCTAGTGTATCTCTTTTAGTAATAGGTTAATTTTGATTGAGGCTGATCATTATTCAATCATTTTGTAAGTCATATTATTGACAGAACAAAATATGATTGAAAAATCCTCCAACACTGGTGTATTTTGGCATAATGCAACAAAATATGCATCTGCTAGTGATGATGAATCATTTGTTGAAGAAGTAGCATACATGATGGTTACATTACACCGAACTGGTGCATAAGATTCATAATTTTATTTTATTATTTTCTTTATTACTAGCGAGCATTCTTCCATATCTTTAAAGGAATCTATAGAATACCATTTTGAATTTGTAAATTTTATTGTAGATAGTTTTTCTTTTTTTGCATAATCTGGAAATAATGTTTTTTCTATATCTCCTACTGTTGGTAATTCTTTTAATGTTTCTTTGTTGAGATGATAAATTCCTGCATTCATCCATAAATTTTCTATTTCTTTTTTCTCATCAAATTTTATTATTTTATTTTTATCTGTTTGTAATATCCCAAATTTTGTTCGCAATTGAATTGCTGCTATTGCATTATTTTTTTTAATTAATTTTTTTAAATCAATATTTGTTATTGTGTCTCCATTAATAACTAGAAATGATTTATCCTTTATTTTTTTGCCTGCTTTTTTAATAGCACCCCCTGTTCCAAGAGGTTTGTCTTCTACTGAAAAAGTTATTTTAATTCCTAATTTTTTATTATTTAAATAATTTTCAATCATTTTTGTTTTGTAACCTGAACAAATTATTATTTCTGAAATGCCAAATTTTTTCAAATATTTTATTTGCCATTCAATTATTGGAATATTTTTAATTGGGATTAGTGGTTTTGGAACATAATCTGTAATTGGTCTAAGTCTTTTACCCCTACCGCCTGCTAAAATAATTGCTTTCAATAACTAGTTCGTCATTTATCGACTATATCAAAATTTTCTAATTTTATCTTTTTTTTCAGTAATTTCTGTATTATTCACAATTTCTTCCATTTTCCTTGCAAATTCATTATAGATTGTTTCTAATTCCTTTAACGGCATTTCAATTCCTAGTAATTTCATTGTTTTATTCCAAGATTCAATATATTTTTCATCTTCCATACCTTTCCCAAGTGTCTCAGCAAGTGAATTCACTCCTTCAGTTTTACCTAATGCATAAATTGCAACTTCTCTAGCAGTTAACATCTTCATCTTTATTATTTTCTGTTATGTAATAATGTAGTTCTGTGTAGCATTCTACACAATAATCTTCAAATTTTGTATGATCACAATCATATACTTTTTTTACATCATTACTACATTTTGCACAAATTGGCATGAGTATAACCCTCTTAGGATTTTACTATTTTAATTGCGCCTAATGCAAGTTGTATTATTGCTGGAGCAAATAACATAATTGGATTTCTTTCTACTCCTTCTGGTGCAGGTGTTAAAACCATAGCTAAACCACCTACCAAAATTAAAATTCCTGAAATTATTATTAATCCTCCTAATCCTTTTGATTTTTCTCTAAGTGAAATGAAAAATGCTATAATTGGTAAAATTATCGCTGGACCTCCTAGTCCCATACCTCTTTGCATATCATCTAATGGTAAAAATCCCTCATGATCCGGATTACCCATTGAAACTGCAACATCTGCACCGTATAATGCTAATAATAAAATAGATATTCCTGCTAATGCTATTGCTGCCTTTAGTGCCATACTAGAATTCACTATTCACAACATAAAAACCAATCAGATGGATTTGACTTCCACTTTATCTTTGATTTGAGATAGTTCATCCAATAACTGATCAATTGTTTGATTATTACTTCCAATAATATTTAGATGGCCTAATTTTCTTAGCGGTTTTGAAATTTTCTTTTCATACATTTTTAAAAATATATTATTTTTAGAAATTTCTACTTTTTTATATTCTCCTTCAAAATCTAAACTTCCTAAAATATTGTACATAATTGCATTATGGCTTAATTCTGTACTTCCTAACTCTAATCCCAAAATTGCTCGTAAATGCTGTTCAAATTGAGATGTTTTACTTGATTGTAGTGTATGATGACCTGAATTATGTACTCTGGGGGCAATTTCATTAATTACAATATTATCATCTTGTGTAACAAACATCTCTATTCCAAAAACACCGGCACCATTCAATACATCCATTGTACTACTAGCAATTTTTTCAGCTTTTTGTGATACTTTATTTGAGGTTCTTGCTGGTGCAATTGTTTCACGCAAAATATTTTTTTCATGAATATTTTCAACTAACGGAAATGTCTTAATTTCACCTTTTGTGTTCCTTGAAGCAATTACTGATACTTCCATTTTAAATGGAACAAATTTTTCTAACATTAGTTTTCCCCCTTTAAAATAATCAAATGCTTTTTGAATTTCATTTTCTGAATCAATTTTAAAATTTCCTTTTCCATCATATGCATCTCTTCTAGCTTTTAATAATACAGGATACCCAAATTTTTTTAAACCTTCCTTGATTTCTTCTATATTTTCTATTCTGATAAATTCTGGAACAGGTATGTTGTTATTTTGTAAAAATGTTTTTTGTAAAAATTTATCTTGAATTATTTTTAGGGTCTCTGGTGAAGGATTAATTTCAGCATTTGCTTCAACTGATTTTAGAACATCACTGTTCCCTGATTCAATCTCATATGTTATAATATCTGCTTTTTTTGATAATTCTATAATTGCATTTTCATCTTTAAAATCTGCAATTATTTGTTCTGCCCCTACTAATGATGCAGAACAATCTTGGTTAGGATCTAAAACTATCACTTTAGATATGTGCTCAGGCATTTTTTTAGCTGCTTCTGTAAGCATCATTCCTAACTGCCCTCCTCCTATAATTCCCAAAACTTTTGACATTAGATGAATTCATTAAAATGCACTAAAAATATCTAATGTACCATGTCTAAAATAATTAAAATCCTTCTAGGATCGTTATTATTGGGTATTGTATTTTTAGTTCAATTGGTTGTTTTAGGCATTGAAATTAACTTTTAATTTTCATAATTGTTAAAACGTGTCTTTGTAATTTATCCTTGTAACGTGTCTATGCAATCATCCACTAAATTAAATAGATTTTTCATAAATCCAAATTATGGCTGGCCCACACGCACATGAAGATGATAAGACACATCAAGTAGTACCAACTGATGCCCCAACTGCATCAATCGGACTATATTTTGGAACACAAACTGGTAAAACAGAGCAAGTATGTGGCATCATAAAAAATGAATTAGGTGATGCTGTATCTGACGCTGTTGACATCTCTGAAGGAGATTTGGAACATTTTCCAAATCTAGATGGTCTGATCTGCGGAATTCCAACATGGAATACTGGAGCTGAAGAACTAAGATCTGGAACTAATTGGGATGATCTCTTAGAAAAAATTGGTGAGTTAGATCTCAAAGATAAGCCTGTTGCAATATTTGGCTTAGGTGATTCTGTTGGATATGGCGAAGATTTTGTTGATGCCATGGAAGAATTACATAGGTTCTTTGAAAAAGCCGGTGCCAAAATGGTTGGTTATGTGTCACTTGATGATTACACCTTTGTATCTTCAAGATGTTTAATTCCACATCTCAACGAAATTTCAAAACCAGAAGATGGTGAAAAATTTTGTGGACTTCCAGTAGATGAGGATAGTGAAAACGAAAAAACTGAAGATCGAGTAAAAAATTGGTGTACTCAACTTAAATCTGAAATGGGATTATAGAAACCCCCATTAAGAAAATTAATTCTATTTTTTTTAATTTTTTACTATGTTTTATTTTTTTTAAAAATAATTAATTTTATTAAAAAATTTAGAGTACTGAATATTTTGGAACGTTATGCCCATAGTAATAATTCCTTGGTCGGTTTATTTGGATTACTATTATAGCTTCCAATATATCCAGTACTCTATGACCTTAGATGTAATTGACTTGTCCATGGTAGACCAAGCATTCAGATCATTTTTTTTAAATCAATCAAAGTATTATAGATATATGAAATTTCACAATCGTATTCTAACATGTTAAAAAATTCAATTCAATTAATATCGAAATGAATCTTTTGTACCATCTGTTGGAGGTATGGATTTGATCCATTTTTTGTAATCTTCTTGAGAATTATCACATTCATCAGAATTTGCTTCTTTAATGATGAAATCTTTAGAATCTACAAAATTTTTACACGTTTCACACAACCACAAAGTAGTATTTTCTGGCATAATTGATTTTGGTAATCGTCTACCTGTACATTGTTTACAAAAAAGAGGCATTACTTTAGAATAATTTTCATATTATTTAGTTAAATCGAAATTGTTAATTATTCTTAATCTTTTTCTATGGTGTTGGCATATTCAAAAAAACCTCTAGTTGGTATCATTATGGGATCTAGTTCTGATAGTAGGATAATGCAAAGTGCATCCGAAATTTTAGATCAATTTAATATTAAACACGAAGATCAAATTGTTTCTGCACATCGAACTCCTGCTAGATTATCTGAATATGCAAAACATGCTGAAAAGATGGGATTTAAAGTAATTATTGCTGGTGCTGGGGGTGCTGCACATTTACCTGGTATGATAGCTTCGCATACAATTATTCCTGTTATTGGTGTGCCAATTTTAGTATATAATGATAAGAATGCAAAAAAATCTGATACAACAAAATTTTCTGCGTTTGGTGGATTGGATTCTTTGTTATCTATAACTGAAATGCCTTCTGGGTCCCCTGTTGTTTCTGTTGGAGTTAACAAATCAGCAAATGCAGCAATATACACAATGAAAATACTTGCAAATGAATTTCCAGATTTACAAAAGAAATTAAAAACTCACAAATCTAATCAACATGATTCTGTTATGGAGGAATCTAATCAATTGAAAAAACAAGGTCTTTCAAAATTTGCCAAAAAGAAATTTAAATAATTAAGTTAATAATTCAAATTTAATGTTCTTTGCTCTTAATTTTTCAATCAATTTCTCTGATTGCTCTATACCTTGAGTTTCAAGACTAAGTGTAACAGTTACTGAACCTGCGTTTACTTTTGAACTTAATCTATCGTGAACAACTTCCACAATATTTGCATTTGTTAGAGCAATTTCATCTACAATCTCTTTAAAAATTCCTGGCCTATCTGGTAATGCCATTGATATTACTAATAATCTTCCCATCGCTGCTAATCCTTTGTCCACTATTTGACCTAATAGATACATGTCAACATTACCTCCTGCTAAAATTGCAACTACCTTTTTACCTGGTGATGGCTTTTTTGAAATTAAATAAGCCAAACCGACTGCTCCCGCAGGTTCTACCACAAATTTCATTCGTTCCATAAGCAAAAACATTGCTTTTGTTATTTCATTATCATCTACTAATACAATTTCATCAATTAGATTTTTTACAATTTCAAATGTTAATTTTCCTGGTATTTTTACAGAAATGCCGTCAGCTATAGTTTTTTCTCCTCCACTCATAGTTCGTGTATTTTGTTTAACTGATTCATACATTGACGGAAATGATTTTGATTGCACACCTATTACTTTGACATTTGGATTTTTCTCTTTAATTGCAATCACTGTTCCTGCAGCTAAACCGCCCCCACCTATTGGTAAATAGATTTCATCCACATCTGGCAAATCTTCTAAAATTTCTAATCCTACAACTCCTTGTGCTGCTATAATCTGAGGATCATCAAATGCTTGTATTATTATGGCACCTGTCTCTTTTGCAATTTCTTTTGCTTTAGAGTATGATTCATCATAGTTTATTCCTTCTAATATTACATTTGCACCATAACCTCTGGTTGCTGCAACTTTTGCTGGTGATGCATTCTTAGGCATTACAATTGTACATGGGATTTTTTCTAACGATGCTGCAAATGCAACTCCTTGTGCATGATTTCCTGCTGATGCTGCAATTACACCATGTTTTTTTTCTTCTTCTGATAATGATTTAATTTTATAATATGCTCCTCTGATTTTAAATGAACCTGTTTTTTGTCTAAATTCAGCTTTCAAATATACTTCGGAATTTGTTAAATCACTAAATGTGGGGGAGTGAATTAATGGTGTTTTTTTTATTTCATCTCCTCGTAATGAATTTGCCTTTACTATTTCATCATATGTTGGATTCATTGAGATGTTGCTAATTTTTTGGTGTATTTGAGTTCATCGATATGCTATTTTTATTTATTTAATTTTTGTGCGTGTTTTTTAGAGAAATATGACTGTTCATGTTTTTACTTATTGGATATATCTTTAGATGTGTATTTTTTGGAGGAATTCATTATTTCTAAATTTTCAGTTTTGATGATTATTTTTTATCACTTCTTCTAAATTTTCTAATTTTTTTAAAATATTTTCTTTTACTGTATTTGACATTTTTCTTGGGTCAAACAGACCTTCCCTATTATTATTTTTAATAAATTCTATATCTAATGTACATAAACAACCTTCTTCTCCTGCAACTAATCTGGCATCATCAATAAGTACAGAACTTGTTTGATATGTTTCAACTAACAATGAATCTAATTCTTTGAATAATTCGTTCTTTTTTTCTGTTAATTTTTTAAACTCTTCTCCTGCATCTTTTTCGATCTCTTCATACACTTTTTTACTAAATTCTTCATTTTCATAAAATACTTCAAATAATTTTTGATGATCAAAATCTTTGTATCCCATTTCTTTTAATTTATCTAATACATGTTGATCACTATTATTCGATAATTCTGTTTCTTTATTTTTTGTTTTATCAACAATTTCTGCTAGTTCTTTTTGACAATCAATTACTCTTTGAAGTGGTTTATAAAATAATAATACATGAAATTGTAATGATATGTGTCCGGATATTAAATAATTCCCTTCAGTAATTTCAAACTTTGTAAATATTCTTCTAAGATCTTCATTGTTAGTAACTGATACATCATGCAATGACCAATCTGTTAATTTTTGACTTATTTTTTCAAGATAATTCATAATTTGTTTAGGATCAAATGTTTTTTGTTCCGTAATTGTTGAATCTCCCATCATGACTTTGATTTCTACTGTTTTTGTTAATTCTAAAATTTTTGACAGTAATTCTTGTTGAATATTTTCATTTTTTTTATTTAATATTTGAATGAAATCATCTTGTGATCTTGAATCTAATCGCACAAAAATTCCAAGATACTACTCTCCTTAAACCTTCATTATCAACATTATTTTGAATTTTAATAATTTTGGCATTTTCAATAATGTTTAACAATGTCTAAATAGATTCATTACTATTTCTATAGGCATGGAAAAATCAAAAATTATGTGTGATAATTGTAATAATGTGATTATTGAGTATTATGACGATGGATATAGGGGCAATAGAGGTAAATGTATCGTTTGTAACGTTGATTTTCCGTTGGAGTGATTGAACAAAAATGACTGAAGAAATTAATGATAAAAAAGATAATGCAGTTGTGGACATGCTACTTAGTAGGAATGTTGAAGAATCGATGGATTCTGAAACTATGATTTTAGAAACTCAAAAAAGAGTTTGGGGGGCTTTGAAAAAAGGATATGAATATTCAGGGGTTGTAGACGAATCTGATGAGTATCTTAGAAAACATGTTTTTTCTAAATTGGACATGGTTGTTTTGTATGTGGATTTAGTTGGTTCAACAACAATGGCTTTAGAATTGCCTTCAGAAAAAATTGCAATTATTATGAGTTCTTTTGCACAAGAAATGGCTGCAGTAATCAGACAACACCACGGATATGTTTTAAAATTTGTTGGAGATGCAGTTATTGGTTATTTTGTTGCAGAAGGTAATTCCTTACTTACCGCAGATAATGCAGTTAATTGTGCAAAATCTATGAATACAGTTATTCAAAAGGGGATTAACCCTATACTAAATCAATACGATTATCCTGATTTAATGGTAAAAATTGGCGTTGATTTTGGTCAAAATATTGTTGTCAGATATGGTTCTGATGAAAAAAATTCTCATGTAGATTTAATGGGTCCTGCAATGAATATTGCAGCAAAAATTCAAAATATGGCAAAACCTAATCAAATTTTAATTGGTGGTGATGTCTGCAGTCGCATACATCCAACTTTAAAAAATAATTTTAAACAAATAGTTTGGAAAAATGATGAATGGAAATATCGTTCTCGTTTAACTGGAGAAATTTATGAAGTGTTTGGATTTAAGGGATAAGTATATTTTTCAATTTTCTAGTTAAACTGTAAATTTTTCTGGACATTCAACATGCTCATAGTGGTGCTCTGTAAATTTTTCTTGAACGACATACATTACAATTTTGTGTAATTCCTCTTCTTTGATATCCTTTTTACATTTTAAACAGGATTTTTTTGATTCCGCCATGATTAATTTCGATCAAAAATAGTGAACTATAAGGATCTGCGATCAACTCAAATTGATCAAAAATGACTGAGATTAGACTAAAGAGTATATCAAATGACTAAAGTAAGCCACAAATATGCCAAATTTAGACAGATATCATGGATAATATGGTAATGAGACATTTACAAGACCTCTATGGATTGAATCCAAACATACCTCATATGGCATTTCAATTTCCAAGATTGCCTCCAGGATTAACTCATCCTTTATCTCCAGTTCATCAAAATCAAATGAAACCACAATTGACACAACATAACGAAACACTAAATCAAAAACTTCAAGGATTTCAAACAATGTATCAAGAATATGCTTCGGGATTACTGTCTAAAAATTCTCCAGTAATTCCTCCAGGACATCCATTATTTAGTAGTAAAAATTCTGTTCAGACATTAAAAACTCAAAATGACAAATTAGTTAAAGAAAATTTAGAATTAAGAAAAAAATTAGAAAGTAGACCTTCAAGTAAACATAATCCATAAAAATTTCATTTTAAAATATTGATAAGCCTTATTACATTCTCATCTTAATTTTTGATATGCAAAAAACTCCTACAGATAAATGGCAAAATACAATAATAAATTATAAAAAACAATGTCAAAATATTCTAAAATTATCTAACAATATTAGATATGCTGGTGTAATCAATGCATATGGTCGAACTTTAACGGGGATAATTAAACCAAATCTAAAACCTTTGTTAAAATCTGAAGAAATAAAAAATGAGTTTTTTATAGTTTCTACATTAATCTCATTAAGACAAGCCAGTGATAGTTCAGTAGGGAAATTGGATTATATGCTTTTAAAACATTCAAAAGTCAATATTGTAATTGTACATAAAAAAGAAATTACTTTCTATATTTCAATTAATCCCAAAGAAAAAAATTTTGAACAACTTGTGTCTAAAATCAAAAAAACTATTTAGTAATTTTTTAGTTGATATACTTGTGAGTTAAACTACAAATAATGTTCTTAAAAATATTAAATATTGAATAATACTATAAAATTTTGGCTTAAGACATTTTTTGTGTATGGATTACTCTCTTTCT
>Ga0208764_10000555_pt1 | contig 23949 bp, 31 predicted proteins | sample ETNtaG_18_FD_185762 | JGI IMG/M metagenome (GOLD analysis project Ga0208764, IMG submission 185762) | Marine microbial and viral communities from oxygen minimum zone, Eastern Pacific Ocean - ETNP201302SV91 (SPAdes) (version 2) | ecosystem: Environmental > Aquatic > Marine > Oceanic ... | reverse complement strand
GTAGTTTGAAGTGCACTCATGGTGTCCACCAAGAAATGGAGTGGACACTATGGTCGCCGTTCAGAACCAGTCATTTCAAGATGGGTTTGCTGGGGGCTTACATAGCAAGTGCTTCACGAATAAGCCGCTCCGCTGGCAATGGTCGATCTTGCTTTTGAAACAACTCCTGAGCATCGTTCAGCTTTGCGAGTGGATCAGAACTTGCGACGACTCCAACGCCTGCGCACCCGACCAGAATCGACAAAAGTGATATTCCAACCAGAAACTTTAATTCGCGCATGGATACTACTTAATAAGCCGTATAACATTTGCTATGAGAGGCGCTGGGAGGCCATAAGCCGGAAAGCGTCCTTTCGATGGAAGGGTTAGGTTTCACTCCATGAGTCGAAACCAGTCTTTCAGAGTAAGGCGTAGACGGACAACCTCATCTTCTGCCAAGGGAGAACAGTGCGCTATCGGCCCTCGGAGCAAGTTGAGATTTCCCATAACCTTTGTAAATGCTTTTTCGTTGTTGAACGTATCGCTGAAAGTCTGCCAATTAGCGCGGACAATTTCGCCCAACTCCCCAAACGTGGTGTAGTCGATCTCTCGTGTTGAGCGAATAGTGATGCCCGACTCTTCTTCTCTCTGAACATTCTTCTTCACATTGTCCCGAACGTTGGGTGGCACAACACTTCCCCACCAAGTTGCCCCGTGCTCGGATTCAAGACGTTCGCAGACAATGTCCCTGATCGACTTTTCTAGGCAATAGAAGATCTCGTAGTGCTCGGCCATTTGCGCGGCTTCCCGCCGGACGCTTTCGGTGAACTGTGGGTAGTAGCGATCGTCTTGCTTTTTCGTCGATGAGTTGTCGCGTCCGAGCTCCAAGGCAAGAGCCTTCTCCACTTGATCCAACTCTCGCTCCAGCATGAGGTGTGACATGCCAAAGAGCTTCACCTTTTCGTGCATGCTCATTTGTTCAGCAAGTGCTCACGTAGGCTCTTGAAGATCGCATTGAAGACCGCTACATCATCTGTCTTCGGAAGGACGAGATTGATCGTATACGCAAGGTTCAGTTTGATATCGGATGAGTCTTCGTTTAATGCTTCCACCTCGAGTGAGCTCTTCAGTACGCTCGCAGCTTTTTCTTCTATCGGCCCTACCTTGTGAATCTCAGGCTTATTGAAGTCTGCAAATGACTTCAAGGTCTCAAACGTGCCGACGATTGCGCGCGTCGTTGCATGACCAGCCTCAAGGCCGGTGATCTCGACAACTAGGCCTTCCAGCTTCTTCTTGTCTAGATCGTGTGCATACTCGTTTCGTTCGTAGAACTGTGAATATCCCTTTCGGATCGCAGACGCCATTGCAGCTTTGGAGTGCGAGTGATTGCGGAACGCTTTGTATAGATCGGACGGCTTTCCATCGCCCTCAAGGAGGCCTAGCCTCTTAGCGAGCGGAATAAATGGTTTAGCCGTCCCTCCCGGGAAGCCCAGCTTTGTAGACAGGAAGTCCTGTGTGAAGCGATCTGGTGTCTGAGCCTCTATGATCTTTCCCAGAATCTTTGCGGCCGTGCCGTAGCCGTTCATAAACGGCGGGTACTCAGCTGCCATGTTCTCTCTCCATAGTTAAAAGTATCGACTGATGCTAAACCGTGAAACCTAACGTTTGAATTGAGGTGCGCATGCGCAGCATGCGTCACGCTCCAATGAATTGTTATGTTGCAACGCTACCCATTGCTAGCTACCAATCAATGAAAGTGTCTTTGGGCTTCGGCCAATTTTCCCTTAGCCTTGTGTAGATCTTATTCACCCATGCAGCATCTTGTGCGGCCGCTGCTCCGACATAGCCGTTTCCTTGCAACCAAGTCTCAAAACGGAAAGCAAGGCCATCTATGTTGATATTCCCTATTTCATCCGAAATATAAGCAATACCGCCGGTGCTCACTCTGAGCTGCCGATGACAAGAATCATCCACGGAAGCAATGAGCTCTTTAACCCGATCTAGAGTCAAATCGTCGGGATCATTTAAGTCAAGTTGCACTGTTTCTATCTCCTTGTGACATAACGTTGTAGGTAAAGGGCGGCCCGCTTGCGGGCAGTCCAGTGGAGGCCACAGGCCGCAACGGCTTTGACCGTAATGTTAGCCATGCCGCTCGGAAACCACCATGAGTTTTACCGCTGTATCGAATACCGTTCGGATTACATTTTCCGGGTTTGAATGTCTCTGATACCAGGCCGACGATTCTTTGGTGTTCATGATGGGCATGTAGTCGTTGAAACTCCCCATGCCGCCGAAAACGCTCCTGACTGCCCCAGAAAGATCGTTCAGTTCGGATTGCTCAAACCCATCAGCCAGTAAACGACGCGTTGTGTGGAGGCACCTTTCAAAATGGGGGAGCCAGTGACAGCGACGGTCGAGTTGGAGCAATTCGCAAAGTATAACGAGCGATTTCTCAAGTTCCTGTAACTGCGCTCTGCGCTGCGAATGGGTGATTTGCATGGCTAACGTTTGAGATGAGAGGCATGACCCGGCTTGCCGGGGCATGTCCTCTCGATTGAAGGGTTAGGCGTCACTGGGACGAACTGCTTCGACATAGGCTTTCATTTGCTTGTCTATCCAGTCTTTCGTTATGCCGTGATCTTCCCAGGCCGACATCCAGTATTCATCCATGACTCTGTCTACTTTGGCAAAGTGAGTCCAAATTTCGACCAGTTCATCAATCATCTTCTTTCGGCCTGACGCACTCATGTGATTGATGTCGTGCTTCTTGAAGAAACCATGAGCAAGATGATTCCGAGAGGCCAGCGCTTTGTCGAGCTCGCGAGAGAACTCGTCACTAAAGCGATAGCGCTCTTTCGCGACGCGCAAGATATGCCCGAAAGTCTTCGCGTCGAATGACTCGTACAACCGATTGACGTCATCTACGGTTACGCCCAAGTTTCCTTGAGCCATAAGCGCAACTGCTAGATTCAAAACGCCGTGTTCGAGAACGTTCGCTTTGTAGAAGGCCAGCCCGAAGAAGGCATAGAGTTCCTTGGGATCGTCGTAGTCGGGCTGAGGCGGTGTAATTTCTTCTTGCATGACGCCTAACGCAGAGTTAACCGGCTCGCGGAAGCGAGGCACACTTGCCGAAGTGAGTCCGGTTGAACGACCTGTTAGGGCGCACTCTCGGCGGCGGCTGTCGTGGACTCATTTGTAGCTGCTGGCCCAAACGGCTCGAGCCAACGACATATAGACAGCAACCACTGCAGCATGGTACGCCCGCAAGCGCTCCGTATTCATCGGTAGCACTTTGTCGCGCCACTCCAGTAGTGCCGGAAAGCTCTCAACGTCTTTCTGTCCCAGCGCGCCGTAGCGATGGAGTATCACGTTGCGAACCATTGAAGCCTCGTTGTATGTCCTGGCCTCAGCTTCCGGTACTTCAAGGCCAAGACCAAACCAAGAGAACAGAGTCTTGAGGCGCGCGGCGAGGTCGATACCTCCATTCGCAGTAGCGTCCTTTGCCTTTCCGTCTAGTCGTTGAGCAATTTCGATGCATGTTGATTCCTGCCACGGCCAGTCTGCCATAGAGAACCGACCTGGGGCGAATTTCGCGGAGGCAGTTGATGCTGCGTCACGATTCGTGCGAACGATCTCAGCCGCAACGTTTTCCATGCCAGCCTCCTGCGCCGCCCAGAGAGTGATGAAGACATGTGTGTTGACGGTGTGATAGCCATCGAGTCGTTCATCTCGAGCCCAGCGACTGACGTCTTCCAAGTTTGCGATCAACCCTTCAACGTCGAGGGTAGATTCCGGCTTGCTCTCGTGAATGGCTTTAAGCGCAGGCCGATGGTGCGGCGCCATTCTCTCGGCCATCGTCAGACAGTCTCGGTAGTAGCCGCTGGTAAAGAACTCCCCGACCAGCGCAGAGCCCATTTTGTGAATGACCCAGTTCACTGGTGCATCAGCACGGGAAGTACCTAACGGACGGGGTTTGAGGTCGGGCATCGATGTGCGGCCTAACGACTAAGTTGACCGGCGCGTAGCGTCGGGGTCGAACGACGAGTTAGAAAGCATCTTCCCTGCCTCCTCCCAAGAACAAACTGATACAGGTAACTTGCCTGCTCCCAGATGGTCCACGATCTCCAATGAGGAAACCTGGCAGTTGCGCTCCCATACCAGGACATCCACCCTCTCTCCGGTCTGAAGGTAACCAACACCATCGGCCCACCTGTTTTCCAATCCCTCAGAACATTCAAATTCGACGCTACGACATCCACATTCGCATTCTGCAGTGACACGCAATGAATCAATAAATTGAATCGTATCCGCTGGCACCGGAGTCTGTGCGGCCCTTAGTAAAGCCTGCTTAACTACCGCTGCTTCTTCGGCAGTAATGGCGCGAGGGACAATGGTCTTCATGATTTCTAACGTTTGACATGAGCGGCGGAGCAAGAGCAAAGCCCTCGTGCCGACCGCTCGATGGAAGAGTTAGAAGGCAACATGTTCGTCTGAGACCGCACTATTGCCGAGAGCTCCGTATTCAACTTTGCCAGATGCCCACACCTCACTAATACGCAGCAAAGCGGCTCATATACCGAGTCGAGCTGCCCTTTTTGTCGCTGACACATGATGGACGTGAGAACCCTCCATCGCTGCCCCTGCTCCTCCTGAGCGGATTCAAGAATGGATAACTCGAACTCGTGGAAGTCGATGTTGCCAAGCTCTCCAAATTGGAGATGAACGGGCATCGGATTCGGTGAGACGTAGTGTCGAGTCAGTTCCCTCAGGCGCTCATGCAGAAATGCGTCGGTGGGCATCTTGCCTTCTAACGTTTGAATTAAGCTGCGTTGCGAAGCAACGTCTGCTTGAATGATTAGTTAGGACTTTACCTGCCAAGAAATATCAATTTTTCGATGCTGCGCAACGCAGTCGCGAAGGTATAGATTGATGAGGCTTTGGTAGGGAACCCCCTTCTCATCCGCCATCTCTTTGAAATAAGAAATGACATCTTCACTTAGACGCATTGTCACAGGCTTTTTCAGTTTCGAGGCGTAAGGGTTTTTACGCGACTTCATTTTTGAAAGATCGTATTCTGCTTTCATTGGTCACCACCTTTGTAGTGTTTGCGCTCCGTCTTGGTCGCTTTGCGAGCTGAAATGATTCGGATGATTTCACCACTGGCACGCTCGCAATGGCACACAAGAAGAACTCGTGATTCATTACTTAGACCAAGCATAAGAAACCGATCCTCTTCTTCAGAGTGCGCTTCATCATAAAACTGAATTGCATACTCGTCGTAAAACACAGACTGCGCTTCTTCGAAGCTCACCCCATGTTTTGACTTATTTGTTGTCCCTTTATCGGGATCCCACTCGAACTTGATCATACGTACATTGTATGTACATTTAGAAAATAGTCAACTAAGTCCTAACGCAGAGCTAACCGGCGCGCGCCGTCGTTGCGCGCGTCCGGGTTGAATGACGTGTTAGGTTGTTTTCCGTTCATACTTGCCAGATGTAATTCCAAAAGCGCCATTTGCCTCGCAATAAATAGTCCAATCCCCTTCCGGCTCATTATTGAGCTTGGCTCGAATGGTACGCGGCTCTTGATACGACTTCATATACTCCGACACAAGTTGACGGAGGATGTGAAACAGGTTTATTCCTCGATTGAAAAGGGCGGTAAATTTATCCCATGGAACTACTTTGGGCTGGCCTCCATTTCGTTTCCTTAGCCTCAGGCCATCCTCCCAAATAACATAGTCGGCATGGGCATACCCATTTCGTATATCCGAGTCGAAGGCATCTCGAAAAACTTCTGCTAATGCATGTAGCCCTACGGTTTCGGCGTGGCCGGCCAGGTCTTTCAAAACTTTGTTTGCGTTTGGTGCTATTCGATCCCCTGTAAGCCTATGCGACTCAACTAAATTCATGAACGGCCAAAGGACATGTCCCTCGCCGCCAGCGATTCGCAACATATTCTTTGGAACCTCATAGAACCCGCTTGCCTCAGCAGCATGGCAGTAGAACGCCAAAGCGATGCGAAAGCGTATAATTCCCCTTGTTGTGTCAATGAAGGACATGTACTCATCAAATGCCCTTTGTGCTTCAGTAGCTGTGCACCAGCCAGCGTCTTGCAATCCACGCATTTCCGGCATTAATGCCAGGGCAAAATGCAGTTCGTTCTTTTGGCGTGCCAAGTCAAATAACGCGCGAAGTGCACTTTCTGTTTTCTCAAAAAACGGATCTGGAGATTCGGCTTCCAAGGTCATGTAATGCAACCTAACGTTTGAAATCACCGGCGCTGCGCGGCCTTATCGCGCAGCGTCCAGCGACCGAAGGGAGCGAGGTCGAACGTAGTGTTAGACATCTTGTTCATCGCCAATAGCCGAATCTACCCGTTGCAACAGCTGGGCTTTTCCAATAGCACGATCTATGCTGCCCGAAAACTCATACCACCCAGCTTGGTTAGAAATGTAATTCGCCGCAAACGAACCAGCTCCAGCTCCAACGGCGCCAACAGGTAAGTGAATGAGGCGAAAGAAAGATCCTACCCATTTCAACGCTCCGGCAAAGAGCTTGCCTATTCGTTCTGTTTCAACAGCCTCTCGAATTAGCTCGGCAACCCGCTTTTCAGATATTGGATTTGATGGATCACTTTCAGACAGTGCGATTTCCAGGAATCTGGCCCCGTATGTTCTAACGACTGGATCAGGTTTCGCGTCCATGAGTTCATCAAGGCTCTTTGGATACAGAGCCATTCCAGTCAGTGATCGGTATGACTCAATGAACTGAACTTCATGAAGGGCAGGCATTATGGGGTGCAACGCTGGGCGATCAATTTCAATAAGCCGACTTATCAAAGCACGCCGACCCGGCGAACAAAGAAGTGGGCATCTCTTTCTTGCGGACAGACCAGCCTCATAAACTGCGGCCTCAACGACCATGCTCCAGCAATGTTGAGGGAGCCGCAATGTCGATTTCATCAGTTGCTGTAGCGGCTTATCCTTGAGATATCTGTCGGCATAACGTTGCCTTTCAAAGTTACTATACGGGCGAAAATCTTCCCAGTCGGCGTGAAGCCCTAACTCGGGAATAAACGAGCGGCTGTCGGGTTCAATTTTTGATCTAGGCATATGGTTGTCCGCCGGGGTCAGCCAAACTCTGTCATAAAGAAGAAGAAACGTCAGAGCCAATTCAACATAGGCCTCGTAGTTCTTCCCATACAAAGTGCGGTAATAGGAATGAGAGTCCGCTCGCCGGGTGTGCGACCACTCTCCTCCAATCTGGTCTGAGAAGTAGCCATATAACGCCCCAGAATAAGGATGTCCCAGAACTGCTTCCATCAACTCTCACTCCATAGTTGTTGCGTATGCCAGCGTCAGATGCCTAACGTTTGAATTAAGACCGCGCCGAAGGCGTCGGCTTGAATGAATAGTTAGCTTGCGCCGTACCAGTACGGGCGACGCCAATGGGATTGATCTGAAGGAACCTATTGATTTTCTCGTCGCAGAGGGTCACTGCACGGCCCGCCGAGACAATAGCTGCAAGTCTCTTCGCTGCCGTTTCACGTAGGAAAGAACAGGCTTCATGCTTACTAGTGGATAGCCAAAGCACCTGTGCTTCGAACCTCTCGTTGATCAAAAACTGCAACTGGCCCACATCAATCGATAAGCCGTCGCCGACCAGCGTGTACTCGCTTTGGCCAGAGTTGTCCCATGCCACGGTACGAAGGGCACGCTCCATCGCAATGTGCAAGATACGAGAGTCCATCAAAGCAAGCTAACGCCCAAGGTAAGCGGCACCGGAGCACCGAATGTGCATAGGGGACCAACAAGGCCCATTAAAATGCCGAAGGCATGGCCCTTGTTGGCGTCCGCTTGACCGACCAGTTAGGTTTTGCACCGGCGGCATAAAAATACTAATTTGCTTTAACTGGCGGGGCCAGACTCGACAATTCTCTTCAGCTCTGAAAACTCTACGCCTTGCTTGGCGAGCCAAATGGACGCTTGTAGCCCAACGCGCGTACCCATCGCCATACCCTTGGGTTCGAAGTTGATTAGGCGAATAACTTCAGGGTCTTGTGTAAATTGACGGAAGGCATGATCAACCTCTGCGGGAACCAAGACTTCAACTTCTTTTCCTTGGAATATGTTTGAAAACTCTGGATTCCATTGCTGAATTTGGGCAAACCAGTGCCTGACGGCGCGTTCTCTTCGATTTGTCTCAGTAATTTCTCGGTACTTATTTATGTCGCCCGCATAATTCTTTTGAGGCTTCTGGCACCCGATAGCAGTACTTATTTGGCCATATAGATGCTCTAGATGCATTTCATCCAAGAGGTCTAGTGCCTGAAAATAAGAAAGCGGAACGGGCAACTGATCCTTCCGCAGGCCTGAGTGGCAAACGGAAATGGTCGGAATGCCTCTAATCCATCCGGCACCGAATTCGGTGTAGATCCAGGGTCGATTTAACGCGACCGGGGAAAGTAGACCAATAAAAATGACAGCATCACTGAGCTTATCCTTGATGACTCGCATCCACTCTTTCCCGCCTTGCAGGCTGTCAAGATTGGATGAAACAAAGAGCTGACAAAGCCCTAAGAAGCTGTTTTCTACATCATTCTTAAATAGATTTACGACTTCAGAGTCGACAGCTGCGTGACTCACAAAAATGATTGGCTTTTGCTGTTCCATTTTCCCTCCTTGGCTGAGTAGATTAGGCGGCTGCTAAGCGAAAACTAACGCCAAGCTAAGCGGCGCGCGTTAACGCGTCCTTGCTTGAGCGCCTTGTTATGTGTTTTCTGCATTATTGAAAGGAATGATGCTTGCTAGGCCATCATCTACATCAAGACCATAAGCAACAGCAATTTCTGCTACAGAGACACCACACTTTTCTCGAAACTTGAAAAGCTCCCGTTCAAGCATCGATGTTTGAACTGGGGTATCAAATTTTGAAAACTTTGGATGCCCAAGCTTGTTACTAAATTCTTGGCAAGATTTTCTCATTCGCTTCAATGACTTTGCCAAGTTGGAATCACTTGGTAAGGCCTGAAGGGTCTTTGTTAATTCAGATCTAATATCAATGACACTTTGCGCGCAATGACCTGCATCTTCCATGTTGACCGGATTGAAAAGAACGCGTTTGTCTTCCAGAAACAGGACAATATTTTTCGCCTGATCAGATTCTATTGTCGGCGCATTCCATTGGATACCGAATATTGGGCAGCTGAGACCCGTAATATTTTTATAGATTCGTTCAAACTTCAAAGCTTAATCCTTGTATGAACACGTAACGTTTGAGTTAAGGGGCTGGCTTTAGCCAGTCCCGCTTGAATGATGGGTTATGCATCTTTAATATGGCCGCCAACACTCTGGCCCCTTCGAACTAGCATCAACAATGCGCCCAGTCTTTGGATCGACTTCAATTAACACAGTACAGTCTTGTTTCCTTGCTTCAATGATTTTGTATATCCGTATTTCGTTTCCGTTGTCCAGACGCTTTGTTTCAACCGGCGTCTCCTGTGCGAGATAGCCAACCAAATAAACATACGACTTGTTGAATGGCGTTCCCTTCAGACGCTGCAAATCTTCAGCAAATACTTGATATGCCCCAGCCTTTGTTCCGACACAGGCAGCGAGTGATGTTGAAACAAGGACGGTTGCCATGAGTTTTGGTACCGACATCTCAGAGGCCTCCAATGCAAGACGCATAACGTTGTAGGTAAAGGGCGCTGCGCTTTATCGCGCAGCGTCAAGTGGAGGCCGCAGGCCGGAACGGCTTTGACCGTAATGTTAGACAGCATTGTCTTGGCCTAAAGCGCGATCAATTCGTGGCAACAAACGATCGAGCAGTACGCATGCCTCGGAGTGACTGATGCCGATTAACTTGGCTACTGCCTCGCTCTTTACGGTAGAGCCATACAGTATTTCCCGAAGCCCACCGACGACTGCCAATGCAGCGGTTTTTTCTTGGATAAGGGGTGCCTTTAGGCATCCCGCTTGAATGATGGGTTAGAAAGCACACATAAAATTTATTTGGGGCATTGCATGCTTTTAAGCTCCCTATCCTTTAGCCAAATAGTTTGGCCTTGATAGTTGCCCTCTCTCCAGCTTTCCTTAACCTCCAAGCAAAAACCTGGGAAATTGGGATACGGCTCAATGTGTGTTTTTGGGTAGCCTTCAGGTTTTGACCCAACTACAAGAAGGTCCAGGTTATTTGATATGACAGTCTTCTGATGAGTAGCGCATCCGACAACCAAGAACGCAAAAACTGCTGCAATGATTACTTTCAAAATTGATTCCCTTTCAAAAAGACAGACACCATGTTTCTAACGCTGGCGTTCACGCGCGGGCAGAGCCCGCAGGGAGAGGGCTGTCGAGTGAAACGCCTTGTTAGAAGGCATTGCGCAGAACGAATATGAACAAAGGCGCCATTAGGCAAAGCATTACGATGGTGATTATCTTAAAGTACCGTAAAAAATGAAAAGCCCAAGGTTTAGTCGGCGACTCAGCCAGAAGAGTGACGTACGCGTCAATTTGTTTGAACTGACCGAACGGTGTGAGTAACGGGGCAGCCTTTGGATCGCACTCGCGCAATGCTGGCAAGACGTGAAAAAAATAAAAATAGTTGCCGAGCAGCACATAAACCACTATCAGCCACCACACCACTTTGAAGTAACCTTCCATAAAAGCCTTCTAACGTTTGACTTAGGCGGACCGCCGAAAGCGGGTCCGCTTGAAGGAAGGGTTAGATTTCACTCGCCGGACCTGCTTCGTTCATTTATGGTGATCAACTCCTTCAGAAGAGTTTTCGGAAGCCTATTTCCAAATCGATCCATCAGCATTTCAATGGGAACACCTGCTTTTGCCATTTCCATGGCCTGCTCATGAAGCATGCCAATTGGTATATCCAGATCGCGCGTACGAGACCGTTCGGTTTCGTGTTCGAGCCGCCGAATTCTGGAGTTGAGCATTCTGGTATTTTCCAGAATTTCCCCGAGCACATCTTCTTTTGCGCGTGGCTTCGATGGAGGTTGAGCTTCCGTGCTTGAAAGAATCTCTGCGAAGCGATTCTCAAATTGAGGCCAATACGTGTTGAAGACCTGTTCAAGAATTCGGTTGTCCAGACCGTTCGTTCCAAGTGTGCTGTTCAGAGTTTTTACTAGGCCGAGCACACTTTCGCGACTTGGGAACGTGTGGTTGAACTGGGCTAGAGGATCTTCAATGTCCTTTGGCTCCAGGTCGACGAGAAGCGTGCAGACGCGCGAAGTAGAGAGACCCTTAGCAAGTGCGCCCGCCTCAAAAAGTATCCACGGACGGGTTTTGTTCTCTTGCGTAAGGCAGATGATCCCTACAGTCGTGTCTTTCAGTTGATCGTTTATCTCGCCGAACCAGAGTGACCCTCGATCAAGATCGCGAGTTGAGATCCACGGACGGGATGCCTGAATGACGCAGCAGAGCCAATCGCTCAGTAGGTTAGCTACCTCTTTGCTTCGTTGACCAGACCAGCTCAGGAATACTTTCATGTTGCTACTCCTCCGTGAAATCCAACAATTAAATTAACCGGTCTGCGCAGACTCTTGCGCTGGTCCGGTTGAATGACTTGTTAGATTTCTGTTGGCAATTCCAAATGGAACATGAACCATTGGAATATCTCCAGCAGGCGATTCCAAGTGACTTCGCTGATCATCAAAGAACATGTGAGGTTTAAGAACTGTCAGTATTCGGGACTTCTGCATTCCACCTAGAAAAAATGACTCGTCAGGAGATACCCCCCATTCTTTAAGTGTGGTTACCACTCGTTCATGAGCAGGGGCATTACGAGCGGTAACAATCGCAATCCTTAATATTTTCTTGTATTCAGGATCCTCTTTACAACGCTTTTCTTCTAGCTTTTGCATAAATGAAAGCTTCTTAAACAGATCCGCGAGCGGGCCTGGTTGATGCGGAATAGATTGCTTTTCTGTTTCGTGAGCCTGGAACTCATCGAGATTATTATTTCTCTTAAAAATAGACTCAGCTTCGTCGTCAGCAATAACCCCGTCAAAGTCAAAGGCCACTCTTAATTCACCATCCAGTTCATCGTCATAGACCTTTGAAGGTAACACCACTCCCGCAGGATAGTTGGCGTCGATGGCCCTCTGAACATCAAGCTCGTTCGCGCTTAGAAACAGCGAAGCGTTAAAAGCAGGTATGTACTCATGCGGAGAATTTCCAGTCATAAATCCTGCACGAGAAATGTCAAGGCCATAGTGTCGAATTGAACGGAAAACCCGTAATCCTGTTTCTGGAGAGTTCCTTGATAAAAGCACAACCTCGACGGGAGATTGCTTAGGAAATGCTTTGTTAATGCTTAAAAAACGACGGATAAATGAGAATGCAACCCCTTTTGGAAATGGGATATCGATGTTTTCTTCTTGATGTATCCGATACTCATCGATACCTTTGCTCTGATATATGCTGTGAGATTCGGATAGATCAAACAACGCACTGGATGCGATGCTGATAACTAATTTGCGTTCTATTGGATAAGCCATACATGAAATCTAACGATTAAAGTAACTGGCGGTTGTACGCGTCGCGAAGCTACGCATACAACGGTCCGAGTTGAGTGAGATGTTATGTTTCAGCACCATACTGAAGTAGGCCTTCTGTCCTCTCATAAAAAACATCCTTTGGATTTTTGCTTTCGGCGGCATGCATCGTTGGATACATAACATATGCCGCACATTGATTCCAGCTAAGATTTAAACCATGTGACTTAAATAAATCCCATGCTGAGTCAAACGCGCTACGGTCTTTTTCTGGAACGAAGTGCCTAAACTTTTGCACCCGAACCTCAATATTTGAAACTGCAGCGCGAAGCTTTGCTTCAAATCCTTTGGGCCAATCACCGGGTGCCGGGTAGAAACCCTTTAAGTCGTCAATAACTCCCTCGCGAAACAATTGAGACGCGACGGCTCTGCGCTCAGAATTGGTCCAGGAGAAGCCAAAGAATGCAGTGCTGAAGCCTGTGATGCGCTTAAGAAATTTCATCTTCCAGTGAAACATAACGCCGCATTCAGCGGCTTGTCCGCTGCAATACCTTGTTAGGCACGCACACTACTTAAACGAACTTCCACTAAGCTCTGTTTTTGTACCTTTCCTTGTCAAAATATAATTCATTTCCTTCGTAGTTAAACGCTGTGGGCATATTCCATAGTTTTTTGTCTAGATAATTCATAACCTCGCAATACGAATCAAATTCTTCAAGTAGTTTTTCGTAATCGAACCCTAGATTTATCGCAGCCATTTTCACCCTTGCTTTGCTTCCTTTAATATATTTTTCCATGTTTGGATTAATTTCTCCAATTAACCTAGGAAGAGTCTCAGAAAACCATTCTTCACGTGAGTGATGATAATCTGATGCGTAGCAAGTAATTCCCGTAGCAAAATGTGGATCTGAGAAATCGAAATAATATATTCCTTTATCCAAGCCATTTAAAAACCTCACCTGATCTTTGAACCAAATTTCTTTTTGCTGTCTGGTTGCGCCAACAACATTCTGAACTCTATCTTTGAAATCTTTTTCCTCAGGAACAAATTCCCATTTTATATACCTGCACAGCTCTGGTTGAGATAAAACAATAAACTTCATCGGGTTAACATTTTCAATATGATTTAGCATTTCACTAAATGAAAAATACACACCAAGGTCTCTTATATCTACTATTTCATTCCCTTCCAAATTTCTTACTAGCGAAGAGAGCTGTTCTGAGTTGGTACCAAATGCTTTCTTATCATAAAGGGCAATGTCTTGCGAAGGTGATACCAACATGATTGTACTGATATTTTCCAATAAGCTGCTTCCTTCAATGAGGCGCTTACTTTCTTTGTCAGTTCCGAATAGACCATCGTAGAAAATTAGAGCCAACTCAAATCCAGACAGCTGCGCCTTAAACATTTCATAGTAATAATTCTTGTTTAGCACATCGCTTTTTTCTACGAACTTTAGCATGGAATATAGGTTTCGGAAGTATTGCTCGAGATTTTTCTTTGATTCCTTATTAAAGGTTTTGTATGAATACTCAACAAACTTGTCACTAGGAATTGATTTCACTACTTCATTTATATTTAGTGAATTATCTATAAGCTCGAAGTAATAGTGATTGAAACACTCTTTTCCTTCTACCTTTTTATTACTGACATCTTCTGCTAACAACTGGCTATTTACGATTTCACTGTGAAGCTTGAGAAGATTAAAAAAAGCCGCTTCAAAATTTTGAACATTAAGTGATTTGCTTTGCTTGTCTAACGCGTCTGCAGACCGTTTAAACTCCTTCCTAGCTTCCTTTAACTCATTATGCTGTATAACAATAGTAATAAGAACACCCATTATCGCCACAAATGAAAGTATTGGATTTAATACTCCCCCCATGAAATCGCCATATTGGCCCCAGTTAAATACACCGTCCCCATCCCGATTGAAGAGAGTGTTAATAATTACGATCGTAATACTCGAGTAGAAGCAGAATTGGAAAAGCTTAAACAAGTTCCTAGTCAAATCATCCTTTGACCTTCCTACAAACCTTGCAAAGACTTTGTAAGCCCTTCTGTTCAGTCTATTAAATAGCATTGATAGATCTACAATTATGTTTGGAACTTTCATAATAACTACTTGTTTCTCTATACATGCCTAACGCAGAGTTAACCGGCCGACGACAGTGTGTCGCCGTTGGCGGTCTTGTTGAACGACCAGTTAGGCCCCACTTCGCCTCCAAATCCAACTGCCAGTATTGATTCGATTATGTGTTCTGCTAAAGCCCACCCACTTGCCATTGATCTCGCGCTGGTTCACTTCAATGCGAGCTTGCAGTGCGCCGTGATAGACCTGTCCTGTGCGTTCGTCAAACCAAATGCCGCTGATGTAGGTGTTGTTCTCAATCCTAGCTCGGATTCTGTACGTTCGATCCTGGTAGTGAAATGTTCCGACAAGGCTCTTTCCGAGATGCTTAAGCGTCAGCTTTGTATCCTGGTGGTGCACGACGTCAGCGCTGCCATCGACCTGCCAATCTTGATCCCAAGTTCCTGTCAACGAATCCGCGCGACGCAGGCTCAGTGATCCCCCAAAAGTCTTAACGAGAAAGTCAGTGACTCTGTCCTGAAGAAGTGGGATAAAGACTAGGGCAAGTGCCAAAGAGATTGCAGCGCCGACAAAGGCGCTTTGCCATGGACCCAAGATTTCCTCCGGTGTTGTCATGTGGGGCCTAACCGTTTGAGTTCAGCTGCTTGCCGAAGGCAAGTCCGCTGAAACGAAGGGTTGGGCGTCACTTCAGCGCACCACAGCATCTCTTGTATTTCTTCCCACTGCCACATTGACAAGACTCATTGCGCCCCGTCTTTTGTGGTGCAGCTGGTAATCGAACCTGGTTTCGATGTTCGGGCTGTTCGTTGGTGATTTGCTGAAAAATCTGTGTCACGTTGACGACGGTTTGCGAGGGTGGTTTGTCGCCGGACTGCGTGTATAGCGCCACCGCCGCAATGACCACGCCAAGAAATCCATAGAGTTCGCTCTTGTTCGTGGGTAGGAGCTTCGCGAGTACTAACAGAGACGGAAGCTCCTTCTGAATGCGCGCGGCTACTTGCTCCGTGTTTTCGCCTTTGTCGCGCGCCTCTCGAAGAATTTTCGCAAGATCTAATAGCTCCGAGACGGTTCTCTCCGGTGCTGACAGGATTTCGATTGTGTTGCCGATGAAGTTGAAGACTCCGTCTGGCACATGACCCATGCCGCCGCAACGTGGGCAGGGCCCAGATCGGTTTCCGGCGAAAGAGATGTTCTTCGAGTTTTCGACAAACAACCCGGAGTTGAATGCGGTCCCACAGGTATCGCAAAAGGCAGGTACAGCAGGCATATCAGTCCCTCACTTGTGACGCCCAACTTGATTTATCGAACAATAACGGCGATATCAAATAATCCAGAGATCACCTCTTGAGCATCTCCACCTAGTGAACCCTTTTGTCAGGTCTAGCTAGTCAACTAACCAACTAGCATGGCAACCCACCATGGCTACCGCAGGCCAACACCAAAGCCCGCACCTGTAAGCCACATAATTTAGTTAGTACATAAACTAAATTAATTGTCATACAACAGCAAGCAATCCACTCCCTTCACCCCACTGCTCAATAAATAATCAACAGCCAGAACCCTCACCCAGCCTTACTCTCAGCCAAACAGCGTCACCTACCTCCCCCTCATTTGAAGGGCGGTGTAACTGAACTAAAAAACTCGCGGAAATAAAAAAACCGGACCACCCCGCTACGAATGGTCCGGTTTTCAGGAAGAAAAAATTATTGTTTTTATGCGGCCACGGGTGCCTTGGTCACTGCTTTGCTCATGCGTGCACGCACTGCTTTTTTCACTTCGGGGTTGGGGTTGCGCATGGCTTGGTTAACCTTCTCCACGAAAGCGTCGATCTCTTTCATGAAGTGGCTGTTGTCATGGTCCCAGGGGTGGAAGTCGGCGCGGAAGTAGTCGAAGAAGTCGCTCATCGCGTTGCGGAAAATGCCTTCCTTGCCCAGCAACATTTTGGCAACGGCTTTGTAGCCTTGCAGGTGCTTGCCTTTGGTGTTGGGGTCGGCGAATACCAGGCGTGCGTGGAAGTACATAATCACGGGCCAGAAAATTACGGTGGCCAGCACCATGCCAAAGCGGCGAATGAAGCGGTTGTAGACGTTGTCGGGAACTACGGTGTTCCACACGTCGTAGGCCACGGCTTTGTGCTCGGTTTCTTCGTACGCGTGCCACTGCCACATTTGCTTGAAACCTTCTTCCGATTTCTCGCCGGTTACTTTTGGATCTTTCAACACGGCGTCGGCCATGATGGCGGTGTAATGTTCAAGCGCAATGGTGCCAGCCAGCGACAATTTCTTGCCCAGGCCTTTTTGCAGACCACCCAGCAGTTTCCACAGCATTTTGTCCAGCTTCAAAGCGGGCACACCACTGCGGTCCATCATCTCGTTGTATTCCTCGTGCTCGCGGCTGTGCAGCGCTTCCTGGCCGATGAATGCGGTGATGGCTTGTTTCAGTTCGGGGTCGGTCACCTGGTCTTTGTAGGCGCGTACGGAGTCCATGAATAAACGCTCGCCTGCGGGGAACAACACCGACAGTGCGTTGAAGAAATGGGTGACGTGCTCACCGGCTTCGTGCCAGTTGTTGATGCGGGACTCGTCAAGGTTGATTTTGACGTCACGGCGCAATGGAATGACTTTCATGGTGTACTCCTTTGGTTGCAGCTATTTTTATACTTTGGTACTAACGATTACATCGCTCAATGTATCAATCATTTTCGTCATTAACAACTGTAAACGTTAGAAAAACACTCTAATTTTCAAACGAGCGTTTGTTTTTAGAAACACAGCAAACCATTGATTCAATTGCATAAATTATTTTGCAGTGCAATATGAAACCAGATTTTTTTACTGGAAGTGTTTGTTCCAAAAGGCCTTCCGCACCTTGTGGTGTGCGGTAAAATCGAAGTATTCATCAGTTCATTGAGAGGTATTTATGAACGCGCCAAAACCAATTTCTGTACAACAGCCGCGCACCGTGGAACACATCGTGGTGGGCCAAGCCACCAGCGATGGTGCTGGCGTGAAGCTGACCCGTGTGATTACGCAAAACCTGCAACGCAGGCTAGACCCATTTCTGATGCTGGACAACTTCGGCAGCGACAACCCCAACGATTACATTGCGGGCTTTCCGAACCACCCGCACCGTGGGTTTGAAACCATCACGTACATGATTGCCGGGCGCATGTTGCACGAAGACAGTAAGGGCAACAAAGGCTTGCTGGAAAACGGTGGTGTGCAGTGGATGACGGCCGGGCGCGGTGTGTTTCACAGTGAAATTCCGCAACAGGAAGAAGGCGTGATGGAAGGCTTTCAGCTGTGGTTGAACCTGCCCGCGAAAGACAAAATGTGCACGCCCTGGTATCGGGATTTCAAGAACAACGACCTGCCCCAGTTTAAAACCGCCGATGGTGTTGCGGTTACCGTGATTGCAGGCAACAGCTATGGCGTAGAAGGTGCGGTAAGCCGCGAAGGCACACAGCCTTTGTATCTGGACTTGCATTTGCCTGCGGGTTCGCGTTTTGTACAAGAACTGCCTGCGCAACACAATGCGGTGGTGTTTGTTTACCGAGGCGAAGTGAAGGTAGGCGGCCAAGTGGTGGGCGACAAGCGCATGGCGATTTTGAAGAACGAAGGCGATGGCGTGGTGATAGAAGCCAGCGCCGATGCGAAGGCCCTGCTGATTGCAGGCAAGCCACTGAATGAGCCGATTGCGCAATACGGCCCGTTTGTGATGAACACTGAACAGGAAATTCGGCAGGCCTTGCAAGATTTCAGGGAAGGTACGCTGGCGTAAAAAAAGCCCGGAGAAATCCGGGCTTTTTTATTTCAACTACGCTGGCAATTAAGGCGAATTATCTCGCTTCAACAGCCTCGACTGGCGCGGCTTGTTCAAAGGCACCCACACGTTCGCTCAAAGACAGGATTCGATAAATTTCGTAGGTTTCCTGTTCATTGCTGGTGTCGCCTTCGGTCAAGATGCGCTTGGTGTCGTTCAAGGTTGCAGCAGCCACAGTGACAAAGTCGCCATCACCCACAGCAGGATCGGGTGCTGAGACGTCACTCACCGAATCAAGCAACACATTGGTGAAGGTCAAGCGGCCATTCGCCAGTGTGTAGTCGGCCACAATCACGCCATTGGCCTCTTCTCCGTTGTCAACCGCAGGCAGATCGGTGAACACCAACATAACGCGCGAATTGGACAGGAAGTAGTAAAACACGGATGCCACATCATCGCCGAAATCGACACTGCCATTTTCAGCAGGCGCGGCGACAGTGGTGGGTCCACCGGTTGAAAATTCGGGTGGAAGAACTTCGTACCAGGTTCCGATCAGGCTGTCCTTCACGTTATTGAAACGCTCGAAGGTGGCAACGATCGTGATGCCCTGTTCGACCAAAGTGAGTACCAGTTGTGTGCCATCAAGCGCAACTTTTGAAGAGTACAAAAATGGATCACTTTCAGTCGAAGAGTTGTTAGTACCGGGTGGGCTTGTGAAATCGGGAACCAAAGCGCGCGGCAAGCTGGTGAACTGGAATTCAGCTGTTTCACTGTTGTAGTTGGTAGTACCCACGCCAACAAATGAAAACTCATCGGCAGGATCGCTGATGTCGAATTCGGAGAACACAAACGAATTCACAACACCGTCATTTGCTGCGTTCGTATTACCAACGTCAAAGCTCAACAAAACCTGGTAGTTGGCATCGCTGGCAATCGTTTCGCCACCACCTGTAGCGCTGACCAAACGCCAGTTGCCTTGCAGCTCGTTTCTGTAGAAGCGAAGCATGGCCTCTGTTGAATCAACGACTGTGGGCTCGCTACCTTCTGGATATGCGCCTTCAATCGCTGTCTGGAATGCCATGGCAAAGTCAGCTGGCGCCATTTCCAGGTTGTTCAAGAGATCAGCAGCGTTCGCGAACTCAATATTGTCAGGAATGGTCACGGAACCGTTCTCGGCGTTGCCATCGCTGTCTATGGTTTGGAAAAACGTGGTGAGGTTGGCCAAAATATTGGCTTGCGTTGTTGCATTGCCATCAGCCAACTCTTCAGCGATTGTTTGGGGTGTAATGCGTGCGCCACCGGGTACTGCAATTTCCAGCCCTGCAATATTGAAGGTAACTGTGTCACCTGCCTGGAAGTTAAACATGCCACCGTTCATGGTGGTGCCTGTCAACCCGCTTGGTGTTGCGGTGTAGGGAACGCCATCAATAGGAGAGTTGGTAAGCTGGCCGGAAGTAGTAGTACCGCCACCACCGCCGCCGCCACCTGTTGCTGGCGCAGTGCCATCACCACCGCCGCCGCAGCCCGCTAATATCGCCAAGCTTAAAATGCTGGCACCGAAAAACCGATTCAAACTCATACAACACCCCTTTTTTGAGTAGGCCAATTGTTTCAACTTATTAAACAGATAGTTAACACACCGTTGATTAGTGCAAACAAGTGTTAACTACCGAAGAATATCGAAGCAATTTACTGCCTACCACCCACTCAAATTGGGGCCTGTAAAAATACTGGTTTACTGCTCAATCACCACTGGTTTTTTCATTTTCACCCACGCTTCTGCCTTGGGCAGATAGTTCTCCTCGATCACATTGCGCTTGATTTTCATGGTTGGGGTCAGGAAGCCATTTTCCATGGTCCACAGGTCTTTCACCACTACAATGCAACTCAACTTCTCATGAGCCTCAAGCTGACCATTCACATGGTTCAGCAACTCAGTCATTTCACTTTCAACCCGTGCGGCTTCATTGGGGTTTTGCTCCACTTGTTTGTGTTCTTCAAGGGGCAACATCACCAGCGCAAATGGCTGTGAAAACGAGGGGCCAGTCACGCACACGGCCTCGATCAGTTCATGGCCGTTCAAGCGGTTTTCAATGGGCACGGGCGCAATGTATTTGCCCTTGCTAGTCTTGAACAACTCTTTCACGCGGCCAGTAATTTTCAAGCGGCCCTGGTCGTCGATCACGCCCATGTCGCCTGTTTTCAGGAAACCGTCTTCGGTGTACGACTGCGCCGTCAGCTCAGGGTTTTTGTAATAGCCCATCATGTTGCAGGGGCTTTTCACCAGCACCTCGCCCACTTCGGAAATTTTGCATTCCACGCCGGGGTAGGTGTTGCCCACGTAGCCCACACGCACCTTGCCGGGCAGGCTGCAATGGGAGTAGGCAAAGTTCTCGCTCATGGCGTAGCCTTCGAGCAAATCAAGGCCCAGGTTGCGGTACCAAGACATTAGCGCAGGGGCCAAGGGTGCCGAGCCACTCAGCGCCATGCGAACTTCAGACAAGCCCAGTTTTTTCAGCAAGAACTTTTTGAACAAACCGGAAAGAATGGGGATGCGGAAAATGACATGCTGCACACCCAGCGGAATTTTTCCGCAAATACCGTTGTAAAACTTGGTCCACAAACGCGGTACCGAGAAAAACAAGGTGGGCCGTGCGCGTTGCAAGTCTTGAATGAAGCTGTCGAGCCCAAACGAGAAGTACACATGGAAGCCGTAGAACAACGAACCGGTTTCCAGAATGGCGCGCTCGGCGGCGTGGGCCAGCGGCAGGTAGGAGATCATGCGGTCGGTGTTGCTGAAGCTCATCACCTTGGAGGTGCCGCGCAGTGCGCTGATCATGGCGTTGAACGAGATCATCACGCCCTTGGGTTTGCCGGTACTGCCCGAGGTGTACAGCATGGTGGCCATTTCATCTTTGCTGCGCTTCACCGGGTTTTGGGTGGGTGCAGTGGCGGCCACAATGTCGTCCCATTTCTTGGCGTGGGCCAACTGGGGCGCCAGCGGCAAGGTGATGGTGGGCATGCTGGTGGGAATGCCCTTTTCGACCACGCGCCACAACTCGTCCATTTTGCCGATGAAGATCATTTTGGAGTCGCTGTTCTCCAGCACGTATTCAGCGGTTTCAGCATTCAGTGTGGGGTACAAGGGAATGGACACATGCCCTGCCCGCCAAATGGCGAGGTCGGCCATGATCCAGTGCGCACTGTTCTTGCCCAAAATGCCGATGTGGGTTTTCTCGGGCAGGTTCAGTGATTGCAGGTACGCGGCCATTCTGTTCACCTGGTCGGCCACTTGGCCCCAGGTGTAGTCCACCGTTTTTTCAGTTGAAAAAGGCTGGGTGAAATAAACCTTGTTGGGTTGAGTGGTTGCCCAGTGGTCCAGGCAATCCAGCAGGGTTTCAAATTTCTCGTACTGCGCTGCGCTCATTTGTTTGTCTCCCGTTGTACTTCGTTTTTTTATGTTGGTACAAGAATATCAGCACGCTGGCTGTTTCAAAAAAATTTCACATTCAATTTGTCAACCTGCAAAGCTGGCCAAGAGTTAAGCGATAACACCTTGATCGAATTGTTCAACCAGCCTATTTTCATCTGGAGTACTCAATGAAAACGCTTGTTTCCATCATTGCCTTGGGCACTACCTTGGCCTTTTCCCAACTGGCCCAAGCTGGCGATGGTGACCATCGCAACCACAAAGCCAATATCGACATCAACATTCTGATTCCATCGGCCTATGCAGCCCTTGGCTTCGACGGTTACAACGATCGGCGTGTTTGGGACGACGACGATGATGATGACGATGACGACGACCATTGGGACGATCGCGACGACGATGATGACGACGACGATTAAAAGCCCAAGCGCTTAACGGCGCGTGTTCTCCAGCAATATTGCAGCGCCCAGGCCGCCACCTGCACAGCTGGACACCACCGCATAACGCTTGTTCTCCACCTGCAACCTTCGGGCTGCCGTGGTGAGCAGGCGAATGCCTGTGGCCGCAAACGGATTGCCCAAGGAAAGCGATCCACCCCAAGCGTTCAGCTTTTCAACAGGCAGTTCGCCGGGTACCACACCACCGTAATACTCATTTGCAAACTCGCTGCGCTGCATGCAAGCGATATTCACCAACACTTGGGCTGCAAAAGCTTCATGAAGTTCCCACACGTCGATATCAGCCATGCTCAACTTGTTTCGCGCCAACAAGGCCGGAATGGACACCGCTGGCCCCAGCAACATTTCTTCTTCCAGGCTTTTCACTGCGGCCAGTTGATAATCGACCACTTCAGCCAAGGGCTGTAAACCCATGTCGTGTGCGGCTTTTTCGCTGGTGACCAACAAGGCGGCTGAACCATCGGTAAACCGGGAGGAACCTGCAGCGGTGATCACGCCGCTTTTGCTGAAAATGGTGCGCATGGTGCTTAGTTTCTCGATATTACTGTCTGCGCGCGGTGTGTTGTCTTGTGTAATGGGCTGTTTAAAACCAGGCACCTGCACTGGAATGATGGTGCCGTCGAAGTGGCCTTTGTTCAGTGCCTCAATGGCCAGCTGGTGGCTGCGCACAGTGAAGGCATCGCAATCCTCGCGGCTTACTTTGAACTTGCGCACCATTTGTTCGGCACACACGCCCATGGTTTTGCGGGTGGTGAAGTCGGTGCCGGTGGGCATTTCGGGTTTCAAGTCGGCTGGGCGAAGGCTGGCCAGGTTTTTCAGTATGTTTTTGGCAGAGGAATCTTGCCGCACCTTCATGGCTGCACGGCGAATTTTTTGCGAGTAGCGAATGGGAATGTCGGAAAAGCTTTCCACACCCGCGGCAATGCCCACCTCGATTCGGCCCAGGGCAATCATGTCGCACAAATTGGCAAAGCCCACACTGGCCGACAAACCGGCCATGGAGGTGGTGTACGCTGGAATAGTCGCGGGAAGCCCTGCGCTCAACATGCTTTCACGGGCCACGTTCGAGGTTTCAATCTCATGCAGCACGGTGCCCATGGTCACTATGTTCACGCGGTTTGCATCTATACCTGTTTTGCTCACCAAACCCGCAATGGCTTTGCCGCCCAGCTCATAGGTCATGAGCTGGGAATAGGCACCGCCAGAATCGAGAAACGGGGTGCGTACGCCATCCACAATCACTGCTTTGCAAATTGACTTCATTTGAAGCGCCCCACCATGTGCAAGGTGCCATTGGCTGCGGTCAGGCGAAGTTGGGTGTAGCCTTCAGAGTCTTTCGTTGTGCTGGTTTGCACTTGCATGCCCGCATTGGGCAATGGCAGTGGTTTAATCCATCGCACGTCGAGATCGGCCACGGAATAACCGGCGTTGTTTAACACTTCCCAGGTGCGGGCCAATTGCCCGAAGCCATGCAAAATGCAGCTTTTGAAACGCGTGCGTTTGCCCACCGCCTTGATGGTGTGAATGGGATTGAAGTCGCCCGTCAACATGGCAAAGGCCAGGCCGTCTTCTTCCTCGGCATCCCAGTTTCCTGCGGTGTTGAATTCATATTCTTCACGCTTGGCGGGTTTGCTTTTGCCAGCAGGTTTTGCCCGGGGCACGGTGGAGTAACTGTCGATGACCATGGCCAGTTCACCCTTGGGGTTGCTGGCCT
>Ga0208764_10000554_pt1 | contig 23960 bp, 26 predicted proteins | sample ETNtaG_18_FD_185762 | JGI IMG/M metagenome (GOLD analysis project Ga0208764, IMG submission 185762) | Marine microbial and viral communities from oxygen minimum zone, Eastern Pacific Ocean - ETNP201302SV91 (SPAdes) (version 2) | ecosystem: Environmental > Aquatic > Marine > Oceanic ... | reverse complement strand
ACCAGTTCGCTGCGCGCCGGCCATTCTTCAGCAGGCAGCGCTAGAAGAACATGGGCGCTGCCTCCCGCCAGAGACGCACCTCGAAGCATCCCCATGGTGTGCAGATCCCGACGAAGTTCAGGGTCAACTACCGCTCCAACTATTTCTGCGAGCTCAGTATCGGAAATAGTCATTATCGGAGGCCTATTCCTATTGAAGGACGATTGCGAGCTTAGGGCCGAAGCCTAGGTAGAATCTAGTGGTGTGGATAGCCAGTCACTCACGCCTGAATTTTTCTCCGCCGCGGTCGAATCAATAACGGCATCCTTCGGCGACCCTACACGCCGAGAAATTTACTGGCATATCAGAGACTCAGAATCAGGTTTAACCGCTTCCGAAGTCGCCAAAACCGTGGGACTTCACAACAACGTGGCGCGACATCACCTGGATAAATTGGCAGCGGCAGGCCACGTAGTAGTGGACATTCACCGAGCATCAAAGGCTGGTCGTCCATCTAAGCGGTATCGCTCTGCTAAGTCTGAGATCGCATTCGAGTTCCCAGCTCGCCACGATGATCTACTGGGAACATTGCTGGGCAGGGCACTTGCACTTCTTCCCACCGATGAAGCAGAAAAACTCGCCGAAGAAGTAGGGCATGAGTATGGCCTCCATTTAGCACTGGAAATGGCCCCCGGAGAGGCTCACCGTTCTTTGCAATCTGCGGTGGCGACAGTTGCTGAAACGCTTACCTCACATGGTTTCGCAGCTCGTAGCGAGGGTTCCGCAGGGCAGCTCCGGATCGTGTCAGAACATTGCCCATTTGGGCAAGCAGCCATAGACCACCCGGTGCTCTGCGCCATAGACCGAGGACTAGTTAGGGGAATGTTGGCTGGCTTACACGGAGAGACATCTCCTCAGTTGGCTGGCTCTCTAGCCATGGGCCACTCGGCTTGCACAACCTTGGTTTAGGCCTTTCTTGAACTTCACTCAGCGGTTGGCTGTAACTCTGAACTCATTTCTTCAATGATTCTGGTCAGTTCTGCCCGCATCGCATCGGGTGGGTCACGGTCAAGAGCCATCTCGTACATCTCGATAGCCAGAATGAAATCATTTTCTAGCTCTCTCGCCACGAACCCCCGAAAAACGTACGGGTCGAATCCGACAGGCTGCAAAGAGATGGCCTCATCAAGGCTTCGGATTCCTTCTATTTGAACATCTGGTTCGTCTATGCGAACAAGAATCCATCCCCGCAAAGTCGGCCTCATCAAGGCTTCGAATTCCTTCTATTTGAACATCTGGTTCGTCTATGCGGACAAGAATCCATCCCCGCAAAGTCAACGCATCAATATTTTTTGGCTCACTTTCCAACACTTGATCAAGTTGTCGGATAGCTGCCAGCGGATTAGTCATTCGTTCATGTATCTGTGCCGATAACACCAACGCCTCTGTCATTTCTGGAGCGTCGCGCAAGACCTCTTCAATGACTCCCCTAGCTCCTTCTAGATCGTTAGCAAAGAAGAGACTTTGAGCGCTGGCTAACCGGTTTCGAGGTGAGCGATCTATCTCTCCCGAAAGGGGTTCACCCGGGGCACGTAATCCTGAGGACTGAGCTACGGCATAGCCTGCCGCGATCCCGACAACAGCTATCACTCCTATCCACCACAGGTAACGTCTCGAATTCTGTGACGGTGAGGGGGTTTCAAATCCTGCAAGACTGCGGGTGAGGGTGGCAAGGCGGTGGGTGTAATCATTTCGCAGCGTTTCATATTCATTGTCGTCTAAATCGCCGTTCGAGTGTTCTTTTTCTAAATCATCTAACGACCTCAAAAGAAACTCTTGTTCTTCGGTTAACTTCGCGCCTCCTGACGAGGATTGTGTGCACTCCTTCAAGTTGGCTCCCGAAGCGAGGACACTATTGTGACGTCGTCGTCGGATAGTTCAGATCCTCTACCCACTCGCCACTTCCTGAAAGCGAAAACTAAGAAGCCTGTCGAAGCGACAGCTACGAAAACAGGAACTATCCATATCAGTGAACCGATCCCTGTTCGCGGAGGATTGGCATTTACGTCTTTTCCGTATTGGCGGGCCATCCAAGCCCGAATTTCTGCGTCAGAGCGCCCCTCGGACACAAGTTCATCGACTTGGGCCCGTATCGCCGCAGCAACTGGTGCATTCGATTCGAGAACATTTTGGCCGTCACACACCGGACATAACATCGTTGCTTTTATCTCGTAGGCGCGTTCAGCTTCGGTAGCTGGAGGGTCATCCGCCACCGACGCAGCGACTAAGGCCAGCGACGACACGAGTGCGATGCAAAACCAAGAGATCCAGTGTCGTTGCTTCATCGGTCAGCGGCCTTAGCTTCGAGATCATTCACAACTCGGTCCACTTCATCGGCTGTTATCTGCCCCTGCCACTTTGCGACGACGATACCGCCGGGACTAACCAAGAAGGATTCCGGAGGGCGTAAAACACCAAAGGCGACCGCCCAAGCGGCGTCACCGTCCATTAATACGGGCCAATCTCCTCCATGATCTGCAAAGAAAGCTCGCGCATCTTCTTCGGTGTCACCAAACGGAACACTGACTACAACTCCGTCTTTTTTGTGACGTCGGCTCCACTCTGCTAGTTGAGGGTGTTCTCTTTCGCAGGGCACGCACCAAGAAGCGAAGAAATTTATTAGGACCCAGCTGTCGGAGAAATCATCCACATCGAAAGTTGCTTCGTTGAGACCTACCCCTGCCACCGCTGGCACAAGTTGTCCGATCAGTGGACTTCTCGAAGCAGTCCCTGTGCCGCCTTCTCTGGTGGCGAGCATGACAACAAACCCGAAAAGGATGAGTCCCATGGCTGCACTTATGAAACGCACCGTCCGAACATTTCGAGTCGTCACACACCGACCTCTTCCGAGTCGGCTCGAACATGTCGCCTCCCTGGCACTATCGCCAAAAGGGAGCCTCCCGCTATCACTAGACCCCCAACCCACATCCATGCCACAAGTGGTTCCACGAGGACCCGTATCACCACCATGTCACTGTCTTCTTCGGGTATGGCGACCAGACTCAAATAAACGTCGTCAATGAAACTCGTGGCGACAGATGGAGTAGCAATTGGTCTTCCAAAGGTGGGGTATTGGGTGATCGCTGGTGAATAAATGCCTCTCCCTTCAACGTGGATTTGTGCTCGAACAACTCGGTTGAGTCCATCCATTTCGTCAACTATGTCGACAAATATTATTTGGTGACCAGCGACGGAGCCTCGGTCCCCTGGGCGCATTTGAAACTCGCCCTCTTCACTGAAAGAAGTACTTGCTATAAATCCAAAAGCGAGCAAGCTAACTCCGATGTGGGCGACCATTCCTCCGCCAGATCGCCCTGTAATGCCTCTCCATCCATTTCGAACAACAGCAAAGACAAGGTGCCGTGCCGAGGAGCCAATCACGAAACCACCTAGTCCTATGCCCATGACGGGACCTATACCTTCGGCGCCAAACAGCAGCGCCAAAACCATCGTTGCCGCTCCGATGGCAGCAGGCACTAGAGCTCGGGTTCCCAGAACGGCTCCTGCCGTGGACCGCCAAGTAAGTGTTGGGGCTATCCCCATCACCAATAGCAACGCAACGCCAATGGGGAGAAGCATTCGATCGAAATAAGGTCGCCCAACCGCTAACTGATCGCCGTTGATAGCTTCAACGATCAGGGGAAACACGGTTCCTAATAAGACAACGAACGCAAACAGCGTGAACAAAAGGTTGTTAGCAAGGAACGCTCCCTCACGCGACAGTGGCGAATCTATCGAACCCGGAGAACGAAGTTGGTCTCCTCGCCACCCGACGAGTGCTACCGAAACCACCAAAATCAGAGCGAAGAAAGAAAGCAGCAGCGGCCCCAAGCTCGACGCGCTGAATTCGTGGACGGAGTCGATCACCCCAGAACGGGTCAAGAAAGTCCCGAAGATCGTTAACGCGAAGGTCGCTAATAGGAGGGATAGATTCCACACCCGTAACATGCCTCTACGCTCTTGGACAATCACAGAGTGGATGAACGCCGTTCCGGTCAACCACGGGAGAAACGAAGCGTTCTCTACAGGGTCCCAGGCCCAATACCCGCCCCACCCCAATACTTCATATGACCACCACGCTCCGAGCAGTATTCCGACTGTCAAACTCACCCAAGCAATAAGTGTCCAGATGCGAGTCAGCACCAACCAACCTTCACCAAGCCGACCGGTCACAAGAGCTGCTACCGCAAACCCGAACGGCACTGTGAAACCGACGTAACCCAGATACAGCATCACTGGATGGATAGCCATGAGTGGGTGGTTTCTCAGCAGCGGATTCAAACCATCACCATCAATAGGGGCCATGGACAACGTGCCGAATGGGTCCGCTGGGCCGACCAAAAGCCCCAAGAAAAAAACGCAAACCACAAGCATTGTGAGCAACGCCCACGCAACAAGGCGATCTTCGATTCGTCGTCGGAAACTTATAGAAACGGCGGTCACATACACAGAGAGCACAAACGCCCACAACAACAACGAACCTTCGAGGGCGCCCCACAAGGTCGCGATTTTGTAGAGCACTGGTGTCGCTCGGGTCGAATTTGCCGCCACATACTGCATTGAGAAATCGTCTCGTAGCAGCCCTATTTCCATCGCAGTCACGGCTAACACGCAGCCACCTGCCATGACAAAGACCCATGTGATTGCGCGTCGATGGTGTTCTTCGCGTTTGGACGCTAGGGATGACACCAATGTCATCACTCCACCTATTGCTCCAACGAAGCCAACAGCAACTCCAAAAGTGCCAAGAAGCGCTATCACGACGTAGCTGCCGGTACCTCGAACAAGCATTGATCGAGAAAACCTTCTGGAGGTTCACCCGTTAACCGCTGCTCATTGGCTGAGGCGTACTCGTTGGTGTGTTTCACAAGCATGCGATCACTAGCGAAGTAATGGGTATCGCTTCCGACTACATTTCGGACTTCCCCAATCAGCCAACTTCCTTCCAGCACGACTGGGATCCAGGGCGAGTTGAACAGTTCCGGAGGGTCAGATGAATGCCGTATAGACACGACCGCACAATCATGAACAATTTCGAAAGTAGTTACTCCAGATTCACTTTTCACGGTTGAGGGAATGACTCGCCCCTGTATTCGAAAGCGACGGTCCCCTAACTCGGCGCGCTGTTCCACCGCTTCATCGGCGTTTCGAAAAAATAAGGTGGCGTTTCGGAGCCCCTGCGCTGTGATGAAGGCCATGGCAGCAACCAGAATTAGGGCAACTACTAAAACTGTCCGGCGGCGTCGACGGTGCATCTTCTGACGCAATTCGTCGGGGGCTTCAACCTCATGTCGCGGGGTTAAGTCCATTATTAAAGATCCGTTGTCGCGTCGGCGTCTTTTCCAGGATCGGCCTGCTCCATCTCACCAATGCCGAGCTCCTGACCAATAATCTTGCCGCGCGAAACAACCCACATCGAATAGGTGGCAACAATAATGAAGGTGATTCCCCAGCCAGTTACAACCGTAGTGACTTCACTCATAATCGTTCCCCATCATCAGTTGCTCCCATCATCGTTCTTGAGACGAGAAGAGATCAGTGCTGCAAGGGCCTCTTCATCACGTAATTCTTCCAGCCGTATTACTCGGTAGCGGTGAATCATCAGCCATGTCGCCACAATGGTCACCGCCAATGTGGAGTACAACAACGTCCAATACATTTCACCAGTTATTTCGGGTCTACGCCCAACGCTAAGACTCGCCTTTTGGTGCAGAGTCCGCCACCAGTCAACGGAGTAATGAACAATCGGCACATTGATAAATGAGATAAGCGCCATGACAGCCGCCCGTTGGCTCCGAACCATCGGATCAGCTGGCAAGCGTCTCAGTGCTAGATACCCCAGATATGTGACAAACAGCAAAATCGTGGTCGTAAGTCGCGCATCCCACTGCCAATAAGTTCCCCAGGTAACTTTCCCCCAAAGCATTCCTGTAATGAGCGTAATTCCCGTGAAAACAACTCCAACTTCCGCTGCAGAACCCGCCAATCGGTCGTAATGCCGGCCTTGGTCTTCTCTGCGTTTCCTTGCACGCAAAAACAGAATGCTGGAAACCGAAGTCAGAACAAATGCTCCATACGCAATCCATATAGAAGGCACATGTAAATACAGCATGCGCACTGCTTCTCCCTGGATTACGTCGGCGGGAGAAATGAAAAGCCCTAGGACAGCCATCAACGCTGTTGCTGCTATAGCCAAGACCCCAAGCACGCGGGTTGCTGGCGTCGCAGTCATCTTTGCGTTGCTACGTGTTGTTGACGTCATCAACCCTCCTCCAACAAGAATCCAAAAGCTCCAAGGCCGATAGCAGTATGTATCGCGGCAATTACAAACATAAGGCTGGCCCAGGTCCAACCAGCATCAGCGCGCACTCCAAGTGCTGTTTCAAAAGCTCGTGACCCTGCTAGCAGGATCGGTGCCAAAACAGGAACCAAGAGCAGCGGAAGAAGGGTAGCTCGGACCCGCAAGCCCGCAGACATCACTCCCCAAAGAACTCCGCACACAGAAAAAGCTACCGTCCCTGCTACCGCAGCTACGAAGAGCAGCACCCAGTCGGTAACTCGAACGTTATACAAAAGAGCGATCCCTGACCCGAGCACTAATTCCAAGAGTCCGATCTGCACAAATAGCGCCAACGACTTTCCAAGAAACAAAGATGGCGCTCCGATCGCAGACATTCGAAATGCGTCCATATTTCCGTCATCAGTTTCTACATCAAATGATCTTTGGATAAGCAGAGTTCCACCGTAAAGAACTGCGACCCAATAAAGGCCGCCGGCCCCTAACTCCAACAATGACGAATTCGCATCAAGAGCGAAAGCTAAGACAACCAAGATCAGCAAGGCCAACGGGGCTACTTGCCCAAGAGCGACCTTGGCTCGCCATTCAACGCGTAGATCTTTTCGAGCTACCAACAGAGTTTCAGCTAGCACCGGAGTCCTCCAGTACGCGGCCTCCACCCATGGTGATAACTCGCGAAGCTATTCCGTTAGTTGGAGGGCTTTCATGGCTAGCAAAAATTATCGTCGCTCCTAATTGGGACGCCTCTGCCAGGATGACGTCAAGGTTTTCCCGGCTTTCGCTGTCTAAGGAGGCGTGCGGTTCATCTAATAGCCAAAGCCGCGGGCGCCCAACGACCAGCGAAGCGATAGCAACCTTTCGTCTCTGGCCAGCAGATAGTGAACCAATAGGCACACTCCACAGCTGTTTGGGAACACCAACTCTTAGCAGAGCGGCATCTGTGTCGCTTTCCGCAGCTCCAACAGCAGCTGCTCGGAATTCAACATGTTCTCGCACCCATAAGTCTCGATACAGATTATTTTCGTGACCGAGGAGTCCTATGTAACGTCGCGGCGCCCTTCGATCAACTCTCATGTCGAACCCCAGCACATGGGCATCGCCCGAACTCACTGAGATAAGACCAGCACACGACCGCAAAAAACTAGTTTTGCCTGCCCCATTTTCTCCTCGAAGAAGAATTACCTCACCTTGAGCGACACGAAGGTCTAGACCGGTTAACACCGGGAACGAGCCTGCTACGGCAACGACCTTTTCGAACTCAACGACTGCAGACATTCCTCACGATGTTACGACGCGACCGTCCAGAGACCACCCGGAGTTCAGCAGTAACGAAACCTCAACGGGGTATGGGCGCGTCAGGAGGGCTCTATAACCGCTACTACATCACCTTCGCTGATTCGGTCTTCTTCGCTAACTCGCATTTCTTTCAAGGTTCCAGCGACAGTGGCTACTACGGGAATCTCCATCTTCATGGATTCAAGAATCACCAATTCGTCACCCTCGGCGACTGTCGCCCCTTCTTCGGCTACCACTTTCCAGACCGTGGCAGTCAATTCTGCTCGGACCTCCATAGAGCTTCTCCTTCTGTCGCAACCCGGTTCAGCGTCGGTCAACCTAGCTCTCTTCTCAGTCCAATGCTCGATCAACAATTAGCAAGATTCGAAATCGGCTCAGAGGAACTTGTTAAGCCCACTACCATCGTGACCGATGTATCTGATTCCTTTGGCTTTGATAGTCGGCGGCGCAGCTGGCCTTTTTATTCGAGGATCAACCGATTATTTCCTAGCGACCCGGGTTGTATTTTGGCCGATTCCTGCAGTTGGCATCGCCCTCCAAGCTTTAGTCGGTTCCGGTCTTGAGGTGCCTTACCCTTCACTGTTAACCGGCATCTCTCTGGTCTTGATCGCTGTTACCTGCGCTATGAACCTTCACCTCACGGGCGCTTCGGTGATCTTGGTCGGCGCAACCCTAAACCTGATTCCGTTGGTTCTAAACGGATATGTTCCCGTAACCGTTGACGCTGTGGTGAACGCCGGTATCACTGATCTCGGCTCAATTGACCTTGTTCGACTGGGGGCGGCCCGAGCATTTGAGACAGGTGAGGAAACTCTCTTGTTCTTGGGTGCTGTTGTGCCTGTTCGATGGCTCAACGAAGTGTTTTCCTTCGGCGATTTAATCATCGCTTGCGGACTTGCGAACCTTGGCTTTCGAATCTTCTTTCCTCTTAGAGAAACCGCTAGTTACTACGACGAAGCAGTCGAATATGACCAGTACCGTGATCCCACACAACCAGATCCGTTTGAAGGTTACGAACCAGATCAGTCAACATGGCCGGCATCACCTCCAGATGATTTCACTTCGGTCAACAAACCGATTGAACCACCCAAACCTCAGCCTGGTTTCACCACACTTGAGGGCTCAGCCTCTATCGCCCCCAACGAAGAGGACACGTGACAGCAAGTCAGTCTGAAGACCCAGTTCTTCGGTCTCGAGAACGAGTACGAATGGCTGCGAACCTAGGGAAACGGTTGGGGTACAGCTGTTTTGGGGGGGCGCTAGTTCTCTTTGTAGTCAACTACTACCTAGGGGGTTCATCCCTCTCAATCTCACTTACGGTCGCGCTCCTCATTGTTGGCTCAGTGATTCTGGCACCAGCCATAATTTTTGGGTACGCCGCGAACGCCGCAGACCGCGAAGATCAAGGTCTCCCACATGGTCACTAGTGGTGGCGTGATTGGCAGTTTGTAGTCGAAATCTGCCAGTATTCATATCCTTCAGGGCTAACCCCTCTAGCCCCTGAGAATCTTAATCATGTCCACACGCCTCCCTGCCTCAGAACGAAGAGCGCAACTACTCGATGTCGCCATGACTGTCTTCGCTGCCAACGGCTACCACGACACATCGATGAACGGCGTCGCCAAAGCTGCCGGTGTTACGAAGCCAGTTCTGTACCAGCACTTCACTTCAAAAAGAGATCTATACCTCGAGCTAATAGAAGATGTTGCAGACCGGCTCGCAAACGAAGTTGTACACGCCGCTAAAGCAGCTAACAGTAACTACCAAAGCACGGTCGACGCCTTATGCGCTTACTTTTCGTTCGTTGAACAAAATCAACGTGAGTTTCAGTTGCTATTTGGTCCAACTGCTCCAAGAGATGACGACACAGCCAACGGCAGTCAAATGGTCGAAAGCAGAATGTCGGCAACAATCGCCAATCTGCTGAGCGAATGGTTAGATAGCGCGACAGTTGAAACTTACGCTAGGGCTATCGTCACCATGTCTGAAGGTGTATGTCGACATTGGCTCACTCAACTTGACCGTCCATCGGCAGAAGATCTGGCGGAGCAGCTAGCGGCGCTCATCCTCACCGGGATTCGCGGTCTTGTTGAAAGCGCTAGCGGTAATCAATAGCAAAAATTTGATCCTCGAACGCTCCCGCCTGTCATGATCAACTAATGGAACACGGCGCTTTAAACGGGATCAGAATAATTGACCTCACGACAGTCTTAATGGGTCCAATGGCTACCCGAATGTTGGGAGATCACGGCGCCGACGTCATCCGGGTGGAACCCACGACCGGCGATTCAACCAGGAACGGGCTCCCGAGCAGAAGCGCCGGCATGTCAGGTTTTAGTTTGAACCTTCAGCGAAATAAACGGTCACTCAGCATTGACCTGAAGAACGACAGCGGTCGCGAGGTATTTCTGGATTTGGTGAAAACCGCAGACGTCCTTGTCACAAACATGCGAGCCGAAGCATTGACGCGTCTTGGCCTAGACACAGATTCGGTGACCTCGGCAAACCCATCACTCATCTATTGCAGAGCTAACGGGTTCGGCGCCGAGGGTCCCTACGGAGACAAGGCCGCATACGACGACGCAATACAAGCAGCTTCGGGACTGGCTGGACTATTTACTGCAACCACCGGTCGCCCCACATATGTCCCAGCGGTTATCGCCGACAAGGTGACTGGTCTACACGTCGTCCAAGCCGTGATGGCAGCCCTAATTCATCGCTATCGAACAGGTTCTGGGCAAAGCATCGAAGTACCAATGTTTGAAACAATGGTCAGCTTCAACTTGGTCGAACACCTTCGGGGTGCGGCTTTTGAGCCACCCGAGGGACCATTCGGCTATGAACGACTCTTGTCACCGGCTCGCAAACCATATGAAACAGTTGACGGTTTCGTGTGCCTATTGCCGTACACCGATAAAAACTTTGAAGACTTTTTTGGTTTCATTGAGCAACCAGAACTTTCATCCGACGAGAGGTTTGCTACCCACAATGACCGAGTCACAAATACATCAGAACTTTATGAGTTGATCGGAGAAGCAGCCCGACTCAAAACAACAGACCAATGGTTGGAATTTTGTGATGGGGTGTCTATTCCTGCCGCCGCAGTACTCGATTTGGCAAAGTTCGATGAAGACCCACATTTGTCAGAGGTGGGGTTAGTGGAAATAAAAAACCATCCCACCGAAGGTGACTACAGGTACGTCAACGATCCCGTTATATATTCTGAAACCTCTACCGGGCTCCATCGTCATGCGCCACGGTTAGGGGAACACAGCATTGAGTTACTCGAGGAACTTGGCTACGACGAAGCAAAGATTTCGAAGATGGTAAGCGAAGGAATTGTCACAGCTAGTTCATAGCTGCCTGGTTTAACCAGCAGTTGGATCCACAAGAATTTTTACTGCATCAATCCTTCGTTCAGCTAGATCATCGATTGTCGTCCCTAATGAATCTAGGTCGATGACGTCACCACGTAGTGGTGCGACCGAAAGACGTCCATCAAAGATCATGTTCGCTGTAGCTTTCATTTCTTCCAGCGTGAACACCATTGAAGTATTAAGCGTCACCTCTTTACTGATCCACCGGATCGGGCTGATCTGAGCTTGTTGGCCCGTCACGCCTACCAAGCACACGGAACCTCCACGCCGAACCATATCGACTGACTGTTGCATAGTCTGAGGAATCCCAGCGCAGTCAAAAGCGATATCGGCTTGCAAGCCTTGGGTCAAATCGTCCAACACTCCTCGCAGTTCGTCTCCCGGCGCGACCGCAATATCGCTTCCGGTAGCCAAAGCGAGTTTTCTTCGAGTCTCATCTGGTTCTACCGCTATCACCACTCCCGCACCAGCTGCTTTAGCCACCTGTGCAGTTAGCAGCCCTATTGGACCGCAACCAACGACACATACAACGTCACCGACTTGCAGTTGACTTCTCCGAACGGCATGAAAGGCAACTGAAGCGGGCTCAATCAATGCCGCATCGTCTGTATCTATACCTTCGGGGATGGCTATAACTCTCTCCGCTTTCAAACCAAGAAACGGTGCGAACCCTCCAGAAGTTGGACCAGTTGGACCGGCGTAATCGGACCATGCCGTTCGACAGTACTGACTCAAATCGTTCCGACATTCCAAACACCGTCCACATCCGGGAGCTATTGCTCCGGTGACACGGTCCCCTTCTTTAACATTGACCACGCCTTGACCGGACGCTGCGATAACACCAACCCATTCGTGCCCGCACACACTTGGCGAGTATTTCCAACCTTCGACATAAGCGTGAACATCGCTCCCACAAATGCCGCATCGTTGTATCGCGACGACGACTGACCACGCCTTGACCGGACGCTGCGATAACACCAACCCATTCGTGCCCGCACACACTTGGCGAGTATTTCCAACCTTCAACATAAGCGTGGACATCGCTCCCACAAATGCCGCATCGTTGTATCGCGACGACGACTTCGTCAGCCTCTGGCGCAGGATCTTCTCTTTCTACAAGTTCAAATTGACCTTTCCCTGTTACTAACCCTGCGCGCATCTTGTCCCCCGGTCTGCACTACAACATCAACTGAATCCGTTCAGCAAAGAGTTTCGCACGATTACCTCTCGTCATCCCAATGCAACAGCTCGTACATCCCTGGTGGTTCTTATTTCGACAAACAAGTCCACAAAAATGTCTGAGGACCGCCAATTTGACGGTCCTCAACACTAAGACGCTCTAAGGCGTCCTATGTAATAGCAATGGCTAGCTAGCGGCCACCGATACCTTTACCGAGCGCCGATATCGCAGCATCCCGAATTGGAATGAATGCCATAATGGCGATTGCGGTAGCAACATCAGCTCCGAACCTACCCATTTGTAGGATTTCTGTGCTTGCTCCATAGCCGAACACGCCGCCGCCATCATTGACGTTGCTGATCACTACGAAGAGATAAGCCCAGATGAGGTTGAGGTTCGATCCAACTACTGGAATCGACTTCAACATTGAGTTCACGTTCACGGTGTCGAGAACGCTGTCTATGACTGCCATAACACCTTGAAGCAACATGCCCATGATGATGATGGTCAAAATCGTTGACATCATATTCGCCAGGACCCCCTTATGGTCTACAAAACTGGCCTGCTCCAATGACCATAGGGTCGTTGGACACGGGAACCATATTAGGGGACCCAGAGGGGTCAGTCGCGCATATTTGCAACTTCCCCATTTTTTGCTTTCTTTTAGCCAGAATTACTGATACAACCCCCCTCGAAAGCCTAATTCAACAGGCTTAGATCGATTTATTCGATTCGCATACCCGAAATAGCTCGACTGATCACCAACTGCTGAATTTGTTCAGCGCCTTCAAAAAGGTCATAAATCTTGGCATCCCGGTGATAGTGCCTAAGCTGAGACTTGGCCGGTGTTTGAAAGGAAACTTTGTCCTTGCTGCGCACATCAGATCTACCAACTGCTGATTGTTCACTGGATAGGGCACTCGAATTCGCTTCCAGCTACAACGCTTACGAGCAAATAGCTGCAGAACCCGAAACGTTGTCGGCCATGTATGACCCGATTCGGCGGGCTTGGAAACAGACTGGCGAGTTGCCCGAATGGATGGGCATTGATTTATTGAGGGGCTTGTTGTTTTTGATTTTTCGTGAACATCATTTCGGCCACAGCGACGGGTCGACGTTGCGTCAAATGCATCAGGTCATCGAAGCAACGCGCAAAAGGCTTTTCGAACAGCACGAAGACGAAATGAGACTGAAAGCCATAACGGAAGATCTCGACTAACTGACTACCGAAAGCAACTGACCATTCGGCTGAGGCCTGAAGTGGAGAGCTTGCTACTCGATTCTCATACCTGATATAGCTCGACTGATCACGAGTTGCTGAATTTGTTCAGTGCCTTCAAAGATGTCGTAAATCTTGGCATCACGATGCCAGCGCTCCACGGGATATTCACGGACGTATCCATAGCCACCCAATATCTGGATCGCTCGTTCTGTAGCCCATACTGCGACGCGACCCGCCTTAAGTTTCGCCATCGACCCTTCAGCGTTCTTGTATTTACGTTGTTTTCCAAGCCACGCACCGCGCCATACAAGAGCTCGTGCTGCTTCTATCTCCATTGCCATGTCAGCCAATGTGAAAGCAATGGACTGATTCTGAATAATCGGTCGACCGAACTGATGCCGTTCTTTCGCGTATTCAAGCGAATACTCATATGCCGCGCGGGCTATACCAACCGCCTGGGCTCCCACTGCGGGCGGGCTATACCAACCGCCTGGGCTCCCACTGCGGGACGTGTAGATTCGAAGGTTTGCATGGCGGCTTGAGCATTACCGGACTTGCCTTCACGCACTCGAGCTAGACGCTCATCAAGTTTGTCTTTCCCACCAAGCACACAACTTCCTGGAATTCTGCAGTCAGAGAGAACTACCTCAGCTGTATGACTGGCACGTATGCCGTGCTTTAAGAACTTTTGCCCTTGAGATATCCCTGGACTGTTCGGTGGGATCACAAAACTCGCATGCCCGCGGCTACCAAGCTCGGGATCAACCACAGCGACGACGACATGAACATCGGCAATACCGCCATTGGTTATCCATGTTTTGGTGCCATTCAGCACCCATTCATCGGTTGCTTCCTCATATACGGCTCGGGTACGCATCGCCGCCACATCGGAACCTGCATCGGGCTCCGAAGACGCAAAAGCTCCCAACATGAGTTGGTCACTTGTTCCGTAACACTGCGGAACCCACTCCATTACCTGTTCAGGTGTCCCTGATGCCGCTATGCCTGCTGCAGCAAGCCCGCTACCCATGATCGAAAGTCCGATGCCAGCGTCACCCCAAAAAAGCTCTTCGAGCGCGACTGGCATCGTTAATCCAGTCGGGTCATTCATCATGGCTTCGGCCATGAACTCCCAGCTGTACAAACCAATTTCGGCCGCTTCTTGAATAACGGGCCACGGGGTTTCTTCGCGTTCCCAGCTGTACAAACCAATTTCGGCCGCTTCTTGAATAACGGGCCACGGGGTTTCTTCGCGTTCATCCCACTCAGATGCCACGGGTCGAACGACATCGTTAGCAAAATCGTGGACCCACTTCTGAATTTGAAGTTGGTCTTCGTTCAATTCTGGGTTGAAATCCATGCCTGAAAGTTACTAACGGGTAACCGTCGCGGCAATCTCTGAACAGTTTTAGTTCGAAGAACTACCGGTGTTAGCTGACCGCTGACTCTAATTCGCTACTCGTGTCATGGATCACCAGTCGATCGTCACCGCTGCGTCGAGCACGGAAGGCTTTTCGGCCTGCCGCTTCAATTAACTCATCGGGGCTACCAACCCGATTCGGGCTGTATGCAACTCCAACCCTGGGATCTACTACCACTGACACTCCCGAAACAGACACCGGGCTTTCCAAACGTTTAAGAACTCGTTCACCAACAACAGTTGCATCCATCAGCTCATGCAGACCTTCAAGAAGAACAACAAAGGCATCTGCGTCGCTAGTTAACACTTGGTCCTCTAGTCGCACAGCACCACTAATTCTCTTCGCAACGACTTCGCGTAAGTCCTCTGGTGAAACTCGAGAAGGCAACTGGTCAGCCACTGCTATATCGACGTACACCACGGCAAAGGCATCTCCCGGGGAACGTCGCCGCTCTTTCCGGTCATCTGTGGCATCACCACGGTTCAAAACCATTGAAAACACCGAACTCAGTTGTCTGTAGTTAGCGGTTGCAACTCCAACTACGAGCAACACTGCGACCTGTTGAGCAGTTGTCCACAATTCGAATTGGACGTCCTGGTAACGGCTGGCCGCCCATATTTCTCCACCGATGTAAACCGCGAACAGTGCGGCGAAGCAGCCAGCCATCTGTTTCGCTTCAAGCCTGAGAACAGTTTGTGTGACCGGAAACAGCAACAAAACCCAAAGGCTGCTCGCTGGATTGAGGCCAACGAGCCAAATAGCAACAAATACGACTAGCGCATCGAGAACAAGTTCGATGGTGCGCCGTTGCAGGGCCACTTTTTCTGATACCCGAGGGTCTCTCGTTGGGTCAACAAAATTTACGAACATCAGTAACCCTGCCAACACAACACCGAGGGGCATCGGTGGAAGGCTTGCACCCGGAATAGCGTCAGCAGCTTCAGCTGCCAGCATCAACACCATGACCACGGCGGCGAAACTTCGAACGCGTCGCGCCACTGCTGCATTTCGACGAAGTGACATGTTGACTGGTTGCGGCTCTAGGTCTGATTGTTTATCCGACGAGTCGTCGCCAACATCTTCTAATTCGGGCAAGGAGGTCAAAGTGGTGATGTGAAGCCAGAGTACGGATAACTAGCCAATCAGCGTGGTATTTCCCGTCGCTTTCTTTTGACTTCTCTCTCACGTCACCGTCAGATCAATTCGATAGATATGACCCATAAGTCTTGGGTGACAAGGATGCTCCAGATACCGTTCACGTCATGGCGAAGGTTCCTGACAAACCAACTATTGAAGGTCTTGAGTCCAAATGGAACGAAGTATGGGAAAAGGAAGGTATTTACCGATTCGATAGGAGCAAGAACCGCGAACAAATTTTCAGCATCGACACACCACCACCAACGGTGAGTGGTTCATTGCACGTTGGTCACGTATTCAGTTACACCCACACCGACACCATCGCTCGGTACCAACGAATGACCGGAGCAGAAGTGTTCTACCCAATGGGATGGGACGACAACGGTCTACCTACCGAACGCCGGGTCCAGAATTACTTTGGAGTCCGTTGCGATCCGACGCTCCCCTACCAACCTGACTTTGAACCGCCAGAAGACGCCGGAGATGAAAAAGCCATCAAAAAACGTGGTGAGGTTAACGTTTCAAGGCGGAACTTTATCGACCTCTGTCATATTTTGACCGTTGAAGATGAACAAGCGTTCGAAGACCTGTGGCGTCAACTAGGACTGAGTGTTGATTGGTCAATGACCTACGCCACAATCGACGAGCGTTGCCAACGTGTCGCCCAAAAAGCATTCCTGAGAAACCTCGAACGGGGCGAGGCATACCAAACCGAAGCTCCTTCATTATGGGATGTGACATTTAGAACTGCAGTCGCCCAAGCTGAATTAGAAGACCGCGAACAGCCAAGCGCCTACCACCAAATCAAGTTCCATAGTTCCTCAGATCTTGGGGAAGTCATTATCGACACCACCAGACCTGAACTGTTACCTGCCTGTGTTGCGTTGGTAACTCATCCTGATGATGACCGTTACCAGCACTTACTCGGCACAGCAGTAACAACACCCATTTTCGGTGTCGAGGTACCAATTCTCAGCCATGAATTAGCTGACCCCGAAAAGGGGACAGGGATCGCGATGGTCTGCACGTTCGGAGACACAACAGATGTCACTTGGTGGAGAGAACTTGCACTACCGGTGCGCGCCATAATTGACCGATCTGGTCGGATCGTGGCTGACGCGCCTGAAGCCATCACATCTCAAAAGGGATTAGAAGCCTTTGCTCTGATGGCGGGGAAAACTATTTTCTCGGCCAAAAAAGAGATAGTTGAACTCCTTCAAGACGCCGGAGAAATGGTTGGTGAACCGCGACCCATTAACCACGCGGTGAAATTTTTTGAGAAAGGCGATCGTCCATTAGAGATCGTCACTAGCCGTCAGTGGTACATCAGAAATGGTGGAAGAGACGCAGATCTCAACCAAGCGCTCGTTGCCCGTGGCGATGAAATGAGATGGCATCCGCCATACATGCAGAGCCGCTACCGCAATTGGATCGAAGGACTAAACGGGGATTGGCTCATCAGCCGTCAGCGCTTCTTCGGCGTCCCGATTCCTCTCTGGTACAAGGTTGATGAACAAGGCGACATCTTGTGGGATGAGCGAATAATCCCTGATGAAACAGAACTTCCTATTGATCCTTCATCGCACGTTCCTTCAGGCTTTGATGAAACCCAGAGAAACGAGCCTGGAGGCTTCGCAGGCGAAGTCGACATAATGGACACGTGGGCAACTTCGTCGTTGACACCTCAAATCGTCTGTGGCTGGGGGGAAGACGAAGACTTGTTTTCTCGTACCTACCCCATGGACATGCGTCCCCAAGCTCATGACATCATCAGAACTTGGCTTTTCTCAACAGCAGTTCGTTCTCACTTAGAAGAGGACGCTGCTCCTTGGCGTAACTGCGCTCTTTCTGGCTGGATCTTGGATCCGGATCGGAAAAAGATGTCTAAATCCAAAGGGAATGTCGTCACACCCAAAGGACTTTTAGATCAATATGGGTCTGATGCAGTCAGATATTGGGCAGCCAACGGTCGGCCCGGCACTGACACCGCCTTTGACGAAGGGCAGATGAAAATCGGTCGTCGTCTAGCCATCAAGATTTTGAATGCATCTAAGTTCACTTTGACTCTCGCCGGTGACTCTGAAGCTGACCTCAGCTTGGTCTCTAACCCCCTAGACCAAGCTCTCTTATCCAAATTGGCCGACCTCATCGAAACAGCAACAGCAGCATTCGATGACTTCGATTACGCCCGAGCTCTTGAGAGGACAGAGCAGTTCTTCTGGGACTTCACCGACGACTATGTCGAGTTAGTTAAGGCCCGGGCGTATGGCAGTCAAGGCTCTCAGGAAGCCGAATCAGCTCACACTGCCCTAAAAATTACGCTTGACGCACTCTTGCGCCTCTTTGCTCCGTTCCTTCCTTTTGTTACCGCTGAGGTCTGGGAATGGTCACATCAAGATTCAATTCATTGCGCACCGTGGCCAACGAAGGCGAACCTAACCGAAGGCCTACCCAAAGAAATCGACATCAGAATTCTTGACGCAGCCTCAGAAACCTTGTCTGAAGTTCGAAGAGCCAAAACCGAAGCAAAACGAAGTCTCAAAGCAAAGGCTGAGAAAGTTGTTGTGTCCGCGACCAGCGAACGCATCAACTTCGTGAACCTGGTGCACAACGACCTGGTGGAGGCCGGCAACATCGAAACACTTGAGCTAGTAGAACAAGAGGGAACTACACCGCAGGTTGAGGTAACTCTTGCAGAAGAGGAATAGTTCATTTCGTCTAGGCCAAAACACATGATTTATCTATCTCCAGATCAATGATTCGATTTTCTTTCGCTGCTGCACTTGTGATCACTCTGCTCTGGTGCGCACCGCCACACGCATCAGCTGCTGATTGGCTAGAACCAGGTGTCTATCCGCTTGCCGATTCTCAAAAAAGCGGCGAAATTCATACTTTCGGAAACGCCAAAAACCTCGGTGATCTATCAGTACAGGGGTTGCCAGATCTAGCTGCCATGGCTTCATCTCCGAGTGGCGCCGGGTACTGGATCTCGACGACCGCCGGCAAGGTTTTTGCGTTCGGTGATGCTGTCTATCGGGGCGATTTACGGTCAATTGCTTTGGATGCTCCGGTGGTAGATCTAGCAGTCACACCAGACGGAGGCGGCTATTGGCTCGTAACCGCACGCGGGGTCGTATATGCGTTCGGGACAGCTCTTTGGAGAGGATCCGTTGCTCACCTCGACCTGCAGGCACCAATCGTTGATCTCGAACCCCTTGCATCCGGTAATGGTTACTGGCTAACCGCAGCAGATGGCGGTGTCTTCGCATTCGGTGACGCACAATTCTTAGGAGGACTAGCTGACCGTTCGCTATATAGGCCGATTATTGACCTGTTATCCACCTCCGATGGGGCTGGTTACTTGCTGGTCGGCGCCGACGGCGCTGTCTACCCGCGAGGAACCGCCCGTTTTCACGGATCTCTCGCCAACAATGAAGTGTCAAGCAGCGTGATTGTGGCGGCGGCTCAAACTGCAAACCGAGATGGCTACTGGCTCGTTAGCCAGAGAGGGAAAGTGTTCACGTTCGGAACAGCACCCCACTTCGGACAAATGGTTGCTCATGAGTTAGCTCCCATCGGCGCCTTCGCCGCTAATGAAAGTGGCGGCTACTTGATGGTGACTTCAGAACCCCCCGGAGTTCCTCAAGATTCGGGATCGGGACGCCGAGTGATCTTCTCAAATCAGCGTCACCGAGTTTGGCTCGTCGAACGTGACGGAGCTATTACCGGAAACTTCTTTGTTAGTGGCCGCGCAGACAAACCTAAACCCGGTGGCTACCAAGTGTTTTCTAAGTCCCGACACACCATCGCCGGCCACGATGACATTCGGATGGAATACATGGTGCGATTTACCTGGGGAGTAGAACAAGCGATCGGTTTTCATAACATCCCAATTGACGGTTTTGGTGAAGCCATGCAATCAGAAGCGCAACTGGGCACCTACCAATCTGAGGGGTGCGTACGTTTACGCGACGACCAGGCCGCAGTCTTGTTTGCCTGGGCCGGGGTCGGCACTCAAGTGGTTGTCGTCGGCTAAGCCGACCGGCGCCTATTCCGAGTCGTCAGTCCCTCCACCTCGCATCCCAGTCTGGAATCCAGGTCCTTCCTTCTTGACGGGATCTTTCTGGTCAGCCTCACTCTTCAACCACACCGTTCGTTGAGGGAACGGGATTTCAATACCCGCTTCATCGAAGGCTTCCTTGATTCGTTTCCGCAACACCCGTCCAGTGCTCCACTGTTCTGAGGGTTCAGTCCTCACCGACAGGCGAATAGTTACAGCATCCGCACCAAAATTTTGGACACCCGAAATCACAGGTTCCTCAACGATTGTTGCTTCCTCAAGCTGATCTTCCCAGAGCCCATCCGCGACCGTTTTGATCGTCTCCATTGCCAAGTCAAGATCGGTGTCATAGGCGACGTCGATATCCAGAATCGCTCGAGCCCATACTTGTGACATATTTCCGACGCGACGAATTTGACCATTAGGGATATGCCACAAAGTGCCCCGCACATCACGAATTCGGGTGGTCCTCAGGCCCACTGACTCGACTGTGCCTGTTGCATCACCTGCATCGATTACATCACCCACTCCGTACTGGTCTTCTATGAGCATAAAAATGCCACTAAGTATTACATCACCCACTCCGTACTGGTCTTCTATGAGCATAAAAATGCCACTAAGTAGATCACCAACGAGCGCTTGAGAACCGAAGCCGATTGCGACACCGACGATGCCTGCGCCAGCAATCAACGGGCCTAGATTGATATCGAATTCACCGAGCAACATCATGATGGTGACTACGCCAATCACCGCTGAAGCAATGCTCTTGAACAGCACGCCGAGAGTCTTCGCACGTTGCCGCGCTCTTTCCGTTCGTTCGCGCAGCGAAGCAAGTTTCTCGGTAAGTAGGTCTCGACGCAGGGTCCCTGTCGCTGCCTCGGCAGCTTCGACTGCATCATGTTCCTCTGAGGATCGTTCAGCCATAAGGCGGTCGATGAGTCCATCGATCGCTCGGTGTACGACTCGCCGGATTATTAACGCGAGTAGGGCAATGACGGCCACTTTGACCGGGCGGTCAACTAGCCATGTCGCTACGCCTGCTATATCTGAGTTATCGGTCCATTCGAAAACTTTCCGACATAGCCAAGCTGGGTCTGTTCCACATGCTTCGTTCAACGTTGCGGCCATCGAGGAAAAAGTATTAATCACATACACCAGCTTAGGTTCACCTATATGTAACACCTGTGCACTCACTAGGCTCAAAGTTGTGACAGATTCAGACGAAGCAGCTCTCTATGAGGTAGTTGGAGGGGTAGCGACCATCACCCTGAACCGCCCAGAGAACAAGAATGCTCTCAGTGTTGAGATGGTTAACTCGATCGGAGATCACCTGGAGGCCGCCCAGAGCGACCCTGAGGTCAGGGTCATTCTTTTCACCAACAATGGCAATACCTTCTGCGCAGGCGCTGATCTAAAGGCGAACCAGCCTGGTGTAACTCAACCCGCTGCTCGTCACAGTTTTGTTCAAATTCTTGATGACATCATCGAGTCGCCAAAGCCAGTGCTAGGTCAAATTGCAGGACACTGCACCGGAGGCGGGGTCGGCTTGGCGGCAGCTCTTGATATTTCGATCGCCGCGGACGACATCATTATCGGCTTTACCGAGGTTCGAATCGGGGTAGCTCCGGCGGTTATATCTGTGGTTTGTCTTCCGAAACTTCGTCGAGCGGACGCCAGTGAACTCTTCCTGAACGGCGAACGAATCCCGGCTTCATATGCAGCTGAGGTTGGTCTCATTAACCGCGCTGTTCCAAGGGATCTCCTAGACGATGAAATGAACGACACTCTCGGCAAAGTTGTCCGCGGGGGACCAAATGCTCTTGCAGCATCGAAACAACTAATTTCTAAGGTTCCTCAAATGAACAGAAGTGACGCGTGGGCGTGGACCGCTGAGTTAAGTCAGTCACTTTTCCAAAGTCCTGAAGCTGGTGAGGGAATTAGTGCTTTTAGAGAACGTCGTGATGCTGATTGGGTTCCGTCAAGTCAGCAGTAGAAACTGCCGTAGTAACTTATTCGACAACCTGGACCTGCCCGACTCGTGGTAATGCGATCCAAACGCGGCCGGGTGGCACAGCAATCGGTAGTCCATCACGGTCAAAGTATTGCGTCACCGCTTCGGCTTGCGTTCGCTTCCAAGTACCTTCTATGAGACTCCCATCGAACAACACTAGAGATCTTCCTTCGCCGAGCAACACGGCCTCAGGTGATCGTCCATCAGCCCTGCTTCGTGTGTAGGAAACCACCTGAACAATGACTACTTCCGGAGCTACAGCTACACCTTCAGTGTCGAGGTGAGTCGTTCCGTTTTGGGTTCGCACCCACCCCTGTTGTTGATCCCACCGATAGTTCACAAAAGTCGATCCGTAGTCGAGATTAACGCCGGTAACAGGCGTTGCAGAAGCAGGTACTCCGTCGCCTGTGTTTTGACGGACAAACATCATTGGTGGGGGTCCACCATCCCCGCGACTAGTTCCAACAACTCGTAATGAATTTGTGTCACTGAATAGATTGTGTGGTGACGGCCTCTCCTCCATGCGCTCATAAACATCCATAGCGGCGTTGGAACTTACGTCGACATAGTCGACGTCTTGCAGCAACTCGAGCACAGCTTCATTGCCACCTGAGTTAGCAAACAAAGGCCTGTTCAAGTTACGTAATAGATCAAAATCGCTCGTCCTAACCGAACGTATCGGTCCGACTTGCTCTGTTTGCTGTGAGTGAAAGAGAGCGGCAAAACGAGTGAGACCACCTTCGACTATTTCTTCAAAAACAACATCTGCAGAGTTGATGCCTGATTGGGGTCGAGCTCGGTCATGGTTATCGATTTTCACAATCAGCACTGGCCAATTTCCGACTTGCTCATCTTGAATTCCGGTCAGGGGCCAACTTTCCGGTCAGGGGCCAACTCTCGGATTCCTCTATTTCCTGTGTGGTTGTCGGCACGACATCTTGATCATCGTCACCATCTAAGACCTCGCCTTCAACGGCTTCAGACCCCTCTGCGGAAGCGTCTTCTATGAGTGTTGTCGATGATGGTGATAACCGAGCACTAGGGGGAGTTCCCGCGCAACTCGCAAAGACTCCAGCCACGAGCAAAAGGAAAAGGAGTCGCCGTCCATGTCTGAGCATCGAGCCGAGACTAGTCACCTATCGAGAGTTCCGAATGCCGTGTACCGTTCTATCGGTGAGCGGAGCTGTGCATATTCAACGAGACGGCCATATTGGCTTCATCATTCTCGACCATCCAGAACGCCACAACGCCATTAGCACCGATATGTGGCAAGGGTTGCTCGATTCCGCGAATGAGTTCGCCGCTGACGAAAAAATCAGAGCGGTCTTATTGCGCGGTGAAGGCGACAGAGCTTTTGCAGCGGGCGCTGACATCAGCGAATTCAACGACAAACGAACTGATAGTTCCACAAACCAAGAGTACGACGACGTTTCGGATCAGGCCTACACGGCGTTAACCACAATGCCCAAGCCATTAATTGCAATGATCCACGGCTACTGCATTGGTGGCGGACTTGCTGTGGCTCTTACCGCCGATTTGAGGATTGTCTCCGACGACGCCAAATTCGCCATCCCCGCTGCCCGCCTAGGGCTTGGTTACCGTTCCGCTGGACTTGGCCGACTCGTTCAGCTAGTCGGACCTTCGTCAACCAAGAGAATTATGTTTCTCGCAGATCGGTTCGGCGCCCAGGAGGCCCTATCTATGGGGTTGGTGAATCGAGTGGTCCCGAAATTAGAGCTCGAAGCAGCGACTACCGAGTGGTTAAACGTTGTTTGCGAAAACGCGCCTCTGACTATCCAGGCAGCAAAGGCCGCCACAGATGAGTGGACGAAGCCAGAGTCAATCAGAAATTTCGATGAGATTAACCAGTTAGTCGACGCTTGCTTCGACAGCACCGACTACCGAGAGGGTGTTGAGGC
>Ga0208764_10000553_pt1 | contig 23964 bp, 22 predicted proteins | sample ETNtaG_18_FD_185762 | JGI IMG/M metagenome (GOLD analysis project Ga0208764, IMG submission 185762) | Marine microbial and viral communities from oxygen minimum zone, Eastern Pacific Ocean - ETNP201302SV91 (SPAdes) (version 2) | ecosystem: Environmental > Aquatic > Marine > Oceanic ... | reverse complement strand
TTTTATCTAAATTTTAAAAAATTAGTATATAAAATTGACAAAAGCGAAAATTACAATTTAAACTTGTTTTGGGCAAAATATGGATCTTTTTATTAAAATGAAATGGGAAAAAACCAAGTATTTTATACTATTTTCAGTAACTTTGATTTTTCTGTTGTTGATCGCTAGTTATTATAAAAATGAAGAAGTTCCAATTAACAAGAAAGAAATTATAATTTATCCTCAATCAGATATTAAAATAATTAGAGATTTTTTCTTTTCAAAAATTAATTCGCCTTTTTTATATAATAATTATGAAGTAAAAAAAGGAGATACTATAGAAAAAATTCTTAAAAACTATAAAATAAAAAATTACGAAATACAAAATATCATTAACCAATATAAGAAATACGTCAATTCAAAGCAACTTTTGGCAGGTAATAAAATTGAAATAACCATTAAAAAAACTCCAACAAATAAAGAAAATTCTATTATCAGAATCTCCGTCCCAATAACTAAAAGCACAACTGTTGAAATAAAAAAAAATGAAGAAGGAAAAATTATATCTGAAAAAATTATTACAAAACTTTATAAAAGAAAAATACTAGCTGAAAACGTAATAAAAAAAAGTTTATATGCTTCTGCAGTTAATGCAAAAGTTAACCCAGATACAATTATAGAATTTGCAAGAATATTTGGCTTTGAAATAGATTTTCAGAGAGACATAAGAAAAAATGATTACTTTAAAATTATTTATGACAAATACTTCGATGAAAATGGTGTGTATGTAAAAAGCGGATCTATTTTATACGCACATATGTCAGTAAATGGAAGAGAAATTACTTTATATAAATTTGGCGATGACAAAGATTACGGTTACTTCGATATTAATGGAAAAAGTGTGGAGAAAGCTTTGATGAAAACTCCAATTAATGGAGCTAGATTATCTTCTTCCTTTGGATTGAGAAAACATCCAATATTAGGTTATAACAAAATGCACAAGGGAACAGATTTCGCTGCCCCTGAAGGAACTCCTATCATGGCTTCCGGTAGCGGAACTATTACTCATGCGAAATGGTGCGGCGGAGGTGGTAACTGTGTCAAAATAAAACACAACTCAACTTATGAAACTGTTTATGGTCATATGAAAGCTTTTGCTAGGGGAATTAAATCTGGAAAAAAAGTTAGGCAAGGACAGATTATTGGTTACGTTGGATCTACAGGAATGTCTACTGGTCCTCACCTACATTACGAAGTTATTGTAAATGGAAAAAAAGTTAATTCTCAAACATTAAAATTACCTTCTGGAAAAGTCTTGAAAAATGAAGAGAGGAAAAAATTCGAAATCCATAGAATAAAAACAGATGTGTTAATAGCAGAATTGATCGCTAAGAAAAACTAAATCAATTTTTATTTTCAGGATTATTTTTTTTATCAATTGGAGTTTCTTGAGAAAAATCCTTTTTATTTTCAGTTAAATTACCACCGTCAGAAATTTTATTTTCGTTTACAACTTTATTTTTATTTTTTTCATCAATAATTCTCATAAAATGATCCGCGTGTTGAAGATAATTTTCTGATAATGTTTTATCTCCTGAGGACATAGCTTCTTTTGCTAACGAAGTATATTTTTCAAATAATTTCTCAGCACTCAAAGAGTTTCTAAAATTAAATCGAGTATGTCCATTTGAATTTGAATATGATCCGGGTCTCATTCTATTTTGAGATCCCTCTTTAGCATGATGAGAGCTTCTACCGTTTGGTCTACGTCTAAATCTTCTTTGCTTACGTTGAAACATATTTTTTTCTGAAATACCTATTTATTAAAAGGTTATTTATTATTCTATTCATTAAAAATTTGGTTTGTCAAAATAATTATTATAAAACTTAATAAAAAGCTTATTTTGTGCTTATTATACAACGCACATTGCTATTATAATCAAATTCTTTACTAATTTCTCTAAACTTGTTTCTCTTCAATATATCAGTAACTTTTCGATATTGATTAAAACCTATTTCTATAACAAGTAGGCCGTTTCTTTTTAAAAGATGATTGGATTTATAAATAACTTTTTTAATTAGGTCAAGACCATCTGTTCCTCCGTCTAAAGCGGATTTGGGCTCATGATCGATTATGTCTTTACTTAAATTTTTTATATCTTTTGAAGGAATGTAGGGTGGATTAGAAATAATCAAATCATACTTTCCTATATTATAATTTTTTATATCACAGATCTTAAAATGAGTTCTGTTAGACAAATTTAAGTTTTTAGCGTTTGTTGTAGCTACTTTGATAGCTTTTGATGAAATGTCTATTCCTGTCCCTCTTGAAAAATTTAGATTTTTTAGTATTGAAAGCAATACACAACCAGAGCCAGTTCCTATATCTAATACATTTATTGTCCTATTTTTAAAAAATTTTAATACTCTATAAATCATAAGCTCTGTTTCTGGTCGTGGCACTAGAGTGTTTTCGTTTACTAAAAAATTTTCGCTCCAAAATTCCTTTTTACCCGTGATATATGCTATTGGCTCTCTTTTAATTCTTCTTAGTATTGCAAAATTATATTTTTTTAAGGTATTTTTTTTTATTTTTAACTGACTATTAAGAATTAAAAATTCCCTACTTACATCCATTATATGTGAAAGAATTAATTCAGAATCTAATTGATGTGAATTAATATTTTCTTTTTTTAATCGATTTGATGCTTGTTTGACTATTTCTTCTACTATCATTTTATTGTTTTAAATTAGCTAACTTAATTTCTTGATCTTTCATTCTTAAATTTTGATTTAACTCTTCGAAGGCATCCCCGGTTAAAAATTCTTCGAGTTTATGTAATGTCATATTTATTCTGTGATCTGTAATTCTTCCTTGGGGAAAATTATAAGTCCTAATTCTCTCAGATCTGTCTCCTGATCCTATTTGATTTTTTCTTTCTCTTGAACGCTCTTTATCTTTTTTTTCTCTTTCCGCTTCATAGACTCTTGATCTTAAAATTTTCATACCCTTTGCGCGATTTTTATGTTGAGATTTTTCATCTTGATTAGTAACAACAATTCCAGTTGGAATATGAGTAATTCTGACTGCAGAGTCTGTCGTGTTTACTGACTGACCTCCGCTTCCGGTGCTTCTATAAACATCTATCCTTAAATCTTTTTCTTGTATTTTTATATCCACCTCTTCTGCTTCAGGAAGCACAGCTACGGTAGCTGCGGAAGTATGAACACGACCCTGCGTTTCGGTCTTAGGTACCCTCTGAACGCGGTGTACACCACTTTCATATTTTAAAAAAGAATAGATGTTACTCCCTTTAATTAACAAAATTACTTCCTTAAATCCTCCTGCGCTGCTTTTTGATATACTTATTATTTCAAATGACCATTTATTATTTAAACAAATTTTTTCATACATTTTATAAAGATCTGCTACAAACAAGCCTGCCTCGTCTCCTCCTGTTCCTGCTCTAATCTCTAGTATGGCATTTTTTGTATCCGCCTCATCTTTTGGTAGAAGATATATTCTTAAAATTTTTTCATAGATTTTATTTTTTTTTATCAATTCATCAAGTTCATTTTTTGCCAATTGAATCATTTCTTTATCACTCTTTTTATCTTCTATAATTTTTTCAATCTCTATCTTTTCTTTTTCGAAACTTAAATAACTTTTGGCCTGGTTAATAACCTCTCCTATGCTTGAATATTCTTTAGACTTTTTAACAAAGTCCTTTTTTGAAATATCGCCTGAAGCAAGTTCTTTTTCTAAAGTCTGATATTTGCTAACAATCAACTTAATTTTTTCTAAAGGGATCATTCTCTAATTTAATTTGTTTTGATTTCTTTTGCCTTACTTTCAACCAAAGTGACAACTTCTTCGATTATTTTTCTACTAGCTACCTTTCTATGTGGCAATCCAGAAAGATACATCATATGATTTCCTCTTCCTCCTCCTGTTAGGCCTACTTGTGTTTGAGCAGCTTCTCCTGGCCCATTAACTACACATCCAATTATAGATAATGTTATTGGTTCTCTTATATGAGAAAGCTTTTCTTCTAAAATTTTTACAGTATCAATAACTGGAAACGCCTGTCTAGCACAAGAAGGACATGATATAATTTTTATGCCTCTGCTTCTCAAGTTTAAAGATTTCAAGATTTCATAACCAACTTTAATCTCTTCAACAGGGTTTGCTGATAACGAAACTCTTATTGTATCTCCTATACCTTCTAATAATAGTGCGCCAATACCTATCGAAGATTTAATACTACCAGATGTTTGTGTGCCTGCTTCTGTAATTCCTAAATGTAAAGGATAGTCACAAACTGAAGATAAAATTCTATAGGCTTTAATGCTAAGAAAAACATCTGAAGACTTAACGCTTATTTTAAAATTAAAAAAATTTTCATCCTCTAAAAGTTTAATATTGTTGATCGCGCTTTCAACTAAAGCTTCAGGACATGGTTCTTTATATTTTTCCAATAAAGATTTTTCTAATGATCCTGCATTAATACCGATTCTGATTGAACAATTATTATCTCGCGCCGCCTTAAGAATTTCTCTAATTTTTTCTTTAGATCCAATATTTCCTGGATTTATTCTTAAGCAATCTGCTCCTGAAGTTGCGGCTTCTATAGCTCTTTTATAATGAAAATGAATATCAGCTACAATTGGAACATCAATTTTTTTTACAATATTTTTTAAAGCTAAAGATGATTCTTTGTCCGGACAAGAAACTCTAACTATATCTGCTCCAGCTTCTGTAAGCTCATTTATTTGTTTTATAGTTTTAGAAACATTAGTAGTTAAAGTATTCGTCATAGATTGCACAGTTATTGGAGATCCTCCTCCAACTTCAACTTTACCAACCTTAATTTTTTTGGTTTTCTTTCTTTTTATATCTCGAAATGGTCTTATGCTCATTTACTTATAAATTGTTAATTAAGCTCAAACTCTTCATGCAATGTTTTTACTGCTTTTTGAGTTGAATCTTCTCTTATCAGAACAGAAATTTTTATTTCAGAAGTTGAAATCGCTAAAATATTTATTTCTTTATCTGCCAAAGATCTAAACATCTTATGAGTTACTCCAGGACTTGCTATCATGCCTGCTCCAATAATTGAAACTTTTGCAAGTTTATCATCGTGGGTTATTTTATTGTAATTTATTTTTTCTTTATTTTTTTCAATTATACTTAATGTTTTCTTTAAATCTTCTTCTTTAATAGTAAAAGTAATATTAGCTTTTTTCCCATCTAAAGAAGTATTTTGAATTACCATATCAATATTTATATTATTTTTGCCTATGGGTTCAAAGATATCTGCTGCAACTCCAGGTTTGTCTACAACTCCTACTATGGAAATTTTAGCATTGCTTTTTGAATAAGTGATACCTGTTACTGCTTTTTTATAATTAATATTATCTTCCGAAATTATTTTTGTTCCAATATTTTCAGAAAAAGTAGATCTTACGTGCACAGGTATATTTTGCTCCATAGCCGTTTGAACTGCTGAAGGTTGCATTACCTTTGCTCCCAAAGAAGCCATCTCCAACATTTCCTCGTAGGATATTTTATCAATTTTTTTTGCATTTTTATTTATAGAAGGATCCGTGGTAAGAACCCCGTCTACATCAGTATAAATTTCGCAAGAATCTGTTTTAAAATATTTTGCTATTTCTACAGCAGATAAATCAGAACCTCCGCGACCTAAAGTTGTAATTCTACCATATTTTGAAATGCCCTGAAAGCCAGCAATAACTGCTACACCTTTTTTTGAAATAAAATTTAATATTTCATTAGTCTTAATTTCCATTATTTGTGAAGATGTATAGTTTTCATTTGTAAAAATTGGAATTTGCCAACCCATCCAAGATCTTGCTTTAACTCCCTGTTCCATTAATGATCCTGCAAGTAATGCGCTCGATATTTGCTCTCCCGATGACATAAGAACATCCAACTCGGATTTATTAAAATTTTCACTAATTTTTTTTGATCTATTTATTAAATCATTAGTTGTTCCAGACATTGCAGACACAACAACCATAACTTCGTTGCCTTCTTCGTATCTTCTTTTAACAATTTTGGCCGCATTAATTATTTTTTCTATAGTACCAACAGAACTGCCGCCAAATTTAATGACTATTCTCTTCATAAAACTAAAATACAATATTTACTTTGCATATTATTTGATAATAAATACTCTTAAATATAAAAATGCACAAGTATAACTAAACGAATATTATTTTGAGCACAGTAGATAAAAAAGAGATAGAAAAATTTTCAAAATTAGCCAAAGAATGGTGGAATCCTCAAGGTAAATTTCAACCACTTCATCTTTATAATCCAGCAAGAATTAAATTTATTAAACAAAAACTTATTGATCATTTTAAGCTCGACCCAAATAGACTAAGACCGTTGGAGCAACTAAAAATTCTAGATATTGGTTCGGGAGGCGGTCTATTATGCGAACCATTAAATAGATTGGGAGCAAATATAACTGGTATAGATGCATCAAATAACAATGTCGAGGTTGCAAAATTGCACGCAAAAGAAATGAATTTAAATATTCAATACATTCATTCTTCACCTGAAAATATTAATTTAAAAAATGAGTTTGATGTAATTTTAAACATGGAAGTAATTGAACACGTTTCAGATGTCAGCATGTTTATAGAAAAATGTTCAAAACTAATTAAAAAAAATGGAATTATGTTTGTTTCTACTATAAATAAAAATTTAAAATCATATGTATTTGCAATATTAGGTGCTGAATATATATTAAGATGGTTGCCAATTGGCACTCATAACTGGGATAAATTTTTGACACCTAAAGAATTAGAAAATATTGCAAAAAATAAAAATTTTACTTTAGATAATACCGTGGGCATGAAATTCAATTTTTTTTTGAAAAAATGGCAGGAAAGCTCGGACTCTTCAGTGAATTACATTTCTACTTTTTTAAAAAATTAGTTTTCTCTCTTATCAATCCATGGAACAGTTTCAACTTCAATACCCTCGTCTAGGAGTTCAGCTGTCTCCTCAGGAGTAGCTTTTCCATATATTCCCTTCGAGTTTTTTTTATCATAATGAATATTTCTCGCTTCTCGAGTAAAATTATCACCTACATTTTTGCAATTTTTTTCTATGTACTTTCTAAAATTTAAAAGTTCTTTTCTTATATCTCTTTCAATATTTTTTTTGACAGAACTTTTGTTAGATTTGCTTGTTAAATTTGGAGACATAATGGATTTTTTTATAGATGTAGAATTGCAATAAATACAGTTTATGAGTTTCTTTTTTTTTAAACTTTCGAATTCTTTAGAAGTTGAAAACCAACTTTCAAAATTTTTTCCACATTTGCACAACAAATTATATTTGATCATTTATATATATTATGTAATTTCTATTTAAAAAAAAACAAGTATTAATTTCTATAATCCGCATTTATATTTATATATTCGTGCGTAAAATCACAGGTATAAACAGTAAAAGAAGCTGCGCCAATATTTAGATTAATTTGAACTTTAATTGAATCCCATTTCATATATTCTTTGATTTTACTTTCATCATAATTTTTTGAAACTTTGCACTCTTCGGCTACTATAAAATCTCCAAATTTTATTACTACTTTATTTGGTATAATATTTTCTCCAGATTTTCCAATCCCCATAACCACTCTTCCCCAATTTGGATCTTCGCCGGCTATAGCTGTTTTAAACAAAGGAGAATTAGCAATTGAAAAAGCAACTTGCTTAGCCATACTTGCTGATCTTGCACCAATAACTTCTACTGTAATAAATTTTTTTGCTCCTTCCCCATCAACTACTATCTGTTTTGCTAAATTTAAACATAATCTATGTAAAGCTTTTTCAAAATCTTGCAATTTAGGATCTAGAACATTATAAATTTTAGAATTTTTTGCTTCCCCAGTAGCAAAAATTGCAACCATATCGTTTGTGGATGTGTCCCCATCTACGGTTATTGAATTGAATGTAGTGGTAGTTACTTTTTTTAAAATACTTTTTAGAAAAACCGATGGTATATTTGCATCAGTAAATATGAACCCAAGCATTGTAGCCATATTTGGAGCTATCATGCCTGCTCCTTTCGCAATTCCAGAAATTTTAATCGTTTTGGTACCAATTTTACATTCTTCGTAAGCAAGTTTTGGTCTTGTATCTGTGGTCATTATAGCGCCTGCAGCTTTAAACCAAACATATTTATTTTGTTCTGTTCTCAATTTTTTTACTAATTCTGGTATAGTATTTTTTATTTTTGTGTGAGGAAACTCTTCTCCAATTACTCCCGTGGAAGCAAATAACAAGTCAGTTATTTTTACTACATCATCTATTCCTTTGGGAGATTGAGATGATTTTAACGTAAGAGATTTTGATAAAGATTGGGCAACTTCTTTTAAACCCTGGGCGCCTTTTACTCCTGTAAAAGCATTAGCATTCTGCGTGTTTACCATTAACGCTTTTACGAAATGTCTTTTAATTTTTAAGTTCCAGTTTATGTTCGCTGAAGTTATTTTAGATGATGTATAAACAGCAGCAAAGTTTGCCCCTTTGGGAAAATAAAACAAAGCAAGATCATCTCTGCCGTCTCCGTAAAGATCAGCGGACACCGCAGATATCTGAAGACCAGCAATGGGTTGTAACTCCTGAAATTCCCCCATTTTTGAAGGTTTAATTTTAGGATTAAGTAAATTTTTAAGATTTAAAGTCATAAGTATTTAAATTTTATTATTATTGCTTATATATGTCTCAATTGAATTAATATAATTTATACTATTTTACAAAATAAAATATAATTATTTATGCTAAGCATTGGTAAGATTATCGGCAAATTTGTTAAAAATTCAAGTCAAAGAGAACTTGATAAGCTAAATTCAATTGTCCAAAAAATTAATGCTTTTGAAGCAGAAGTCAAAAAAGTAGACAATGAAAGTTTTCCAGCCAAAACAGCTGAATTTATGTCAAAAGTCAACAATGGAATGGCTTTGGATGATTTGTTGCCAGAAACTTTTGCTTATGTGAGAGAGGCTGCCCGAAGAACTCTTGGAGAGCGTCATTATGACGTACAGCTACTCGGAGGCATAATACTTCATCAAGGCAAAATTGCTGAAATGAAAACTGGTGAAGGTAAAACCTTAGTATCAACTCTGCCTGTTTATTTGAATGCACTAAAAAAAAGAGGAGTCCATCTAGTAACTGTTAATGAGTATCTGGCAAAAAGAGATTCTGAGTGGATGGGTCAAATTTATAATTTTTTGGGTCTATCAGTAGGATGTATTTCGAACCAAATGGGTGATGTGGAAAGAAAAAAAAGTTATGAATGCGATGTAACATATGGAACTAATAGTGAATTTGGTTTTGATTATTTAAGAGATAACATGAAGTATAGTATTCAAGAAATGGTACAAAAAAATCATTACTTTTGTATCGTTGACGAAGTTGACAGTATACTTATAGATGAAGCTAGAACGCCGTTAGTAATTTCTGGTGCTACTGAAGATAAATCTGATCAATATTTTGTTAGCAATAAATTTGTCAAAAAGCTTGATAAAAATGATTATGATTTAGATGAAAAAAATAAAAATGTAATGCTGTCTGAAAAAGGCATCGACAAAATCGAAAAGCTTTCTCAAACTTACGGAATCCTTAAAAATAATAATTTTTACGACCCACAAAATATAAATTTGGTTCATCATATAAACCAAGCTTTAAAAGCTAATTTATTATTTTCAAAAAATACAGATTACATTATTAGGGACGATAAAGTGCAAATTATAGATGAATTTACCGGAAGAGTACTGGAGGGAAGAAGATTTTCTGATGGGTTGCATCAAGCTCTAGAAGCAAAAGAAAATGTTGAAATTCAAAGTGAAAATCAAACCTTAGCATCTATTACTTATCAAAATTATTTTAGACTTTATGAAAAATTATCTGGAATGACAGGAACAGCAATTACCGAAGCCGAAGAATTTTTAGATATATATAAACTTAAAACGGTTTCTGTCCCTACTAATGCAACTATGGTAAGAGCTGATTTGAATGATCAAATTTATAGAACTGAAAAAGAAAAATATAAAGCAATCATTGAAAGAGTAGAAAGTTGTAAGAAAAAAAATCAACCCATTTTAGTAGGAACTACTAGTATAGAAAAATCGGAAAAAGTTTCTGCTTTACTAAAAGAAAAAAAAATAGATCATAGTGTCCTAAATGCTAAGCATCATGAAAAAGAAGCAAAAATAATTGCAGATGCTGGAAAATTAGGATCCGTAACTATAGCAACAAATATGGCGGGAAGAGGTACTGATATTCAATTAGGTGGAAAGCTAGATTTTATTAGTGAAAAAAAATTAAATAATGAGCATGAAAAAGAAAAGTTATTAGAGAAAAAAAATGAAGTTATAAAAAGCGGAGGTTTGTTTGTTATAGGAACAGAAAGACATGAAAGCAGAAGAATTGATAATCAACTAAGAGGTAGATCTGGAAGACAGGGAGATCCCGGTAGCTCTATATTTTATATAAGTTTAGAAGATGATTTGATGAGATTATTTGGATCAGAATCAATAGACGGAATCATGAAAAAATTTGGTTTAAAAGAAGGAGAATCGATTAATCATCCTTGGATTAATAAAGCTCTAGAAAGAGCGCAGCAAAGAGTTGAGGCTAGAAATTTTGATATTAGAAAAACCTTACTAAAATTTGACGATGTTATGAACGATCAAAGAAAAGTTATTTTTGAACAAAGAAAGGAAGTGCTTAAATCAAATAATGTAAGTGAGATCATTAATTCCTTTTTGGGAGATATAGTTAAAAACCTTTCGAATGAAAAAGAAATATATACCAGAGAAAATCAGCTGGATACATTTAAAAATAGAGCAAAACCAGTAATTGGAAAATCATTTAAAGAAAACGAATTTGATGATCTTATAAATTTAAAAAAAGAAGAATTTGAAAATATTATTGTAAAAAAATTTAATGAACTTAGAGATAGAAGAAAAAAAGTTTTATCTGAATTACAAAATTCAGACCTTGAAAAGAGGATTTTTTTACAAACTATTGATTTTTTATGGAGATCACACTTGCAATATTTGGAACATTTGAGACAAGTCGTAGGACTAAGAGGTTATGCGCAAAAAGATCCTTTGGAAGAATTTAAAAGAGAAGCTTTTAACCTTTTTGAAGGATTACTCTATAAGATTAAAACTGATTTTATAACCTTTTTAAATAATTTAGAAGTTGTTGAAAAAAAAGAAGAAGAAATTAAACCAACTAGAATTGATCCAAAATACTCAGGAAAAAAAATAGGAAGAAATGAACCTTGTTTTTGTGGTTCTGGTAAAAAATACAAACATTGCTGTGGAATTTTATAAACTATTTAATTATAAAAAAAAGCACAGCAAAAGTCATAAGAAAAAAAGTTAGAATAAATTTTTTTTTGTGCTTTAATAAAAAATCCTTAAATTCTTGTAAAAATTTTCCTTTATTTATCCAATCTCCTTCTTTTGAAAATATATTAAATGATTTTTGTGTACCAATATTTAAAAACTTATTTTTTCTTTGTTCAAAAATCTTTTCTCGAGAATAATGATCAAATTCTTCAAGGTGCTTTAGCAGAATCTTTTTACAATTTTTTATAGTATCTTCTTTATTTCTATGAGCTCCACCTGTTGGTTCAAGAATTATTTCATCGATAATTTGATTTTTTAAAAGGTCATGTGCGGTCAATTTCATTGCCTTTGCTGCTTCAAGAGATTTTGTAGGATCTTTCCATAAAATAGCAGCACATCCCTCGGGAGATATTACAGAGTATATTGCGTTCTCGAACATTAAAACTTTATTAGCTGATGCTAAAGCTATGGCTCCTCCTGAACCTCCTTCACCAATAATTAAGGATATGATTGGAACTCTTAAAGACATACAGCATTCTATTGAACTAGCTATTGCTTGTGCTTGCCCTCTTTGTTCAGCTCCGATACCTGGATATGCTCCTGGTGTATCGATAAGTGTTATTATCGGTATATTAAATTTGTCAGCAATTTTCATAAGCCGTATACACTTCCTATAACCCTCGGGCTTCATCATTCCAAAATTTCTTTTCAACCTACTTTCTAAGTCTTCTCCCTTTTCTTGACCTATAACTAGAACTGATAAACCTTGAAGTTTGGCAAAACCAGCAAGCACAGATTCATCTTCTGCATAATTTCTATCACCAGACAAATTAATAAAATCTGTAAATAAATTCTCTATAAAAAATTTCGCCTTTGGTCTGTCTTCGTGCCTAGCTATTTGAGTTTTTTGCCATTCATTAAGATTAGAATAGGTTTTGGTTAGTTTTTCATCAATCTGTTTTTCAATTTCGGATATTTTTTGAGTATTTACTTCTGACAAACCTTCTTTATCAAAAGGATCTCTTAGTTTTTCAATCTCTTCTTCTAAAGTTTTTATATCTCGCTCAAAATCTAAATAATTTTTCATTTGATTAAATTAATAATACTTGATTAAAAATATATATACACATAAATATTGTGACTATGATTAAAAATACTAATATTAGTGGCAAAATTTTGTCTTTATATGGATTATATTTCACAAAATAAACTATCTGTCGCTGGAGTATTATTTAGATTTGTAAATGATGAACTTCTGCCCAGCACAAATATTGATCCCAAAAAATTTTGGAGTTGTTTAAGTAAATATGCTCATGAACTTGCGCCAAAAAATAAAGAACTTCTTGAAGTAAGAGAAAATTTACAAAAACAAATTGATATTTGGCATAAAAATAAAAAAGATAAGAAAATTAACCTTAAAGAATATTCAAATTTTTTAAAAAAAATTGGTTATTTAAAAAAAGAGAGTAAAAAATTTCAAATTGAGACTAAAAATGTAGATCATGAAATTTCTAAAATTGCTGGTCCGCAACTTGTGGTTCCAGTAATGAATGCAAGATATGCTTTAAATGCAGCTAATGCAAGATGGGGAAGTTTGTATAATGCTTTATATGGAACGGATGTAATTTCAGAAACAAATGGTGCAGAACGTAGAAAAAAATACAATCGTATAAGAGGAGAAAAAGTAATTGAATATGCACGAAATATTTTAGATGCTTATGTTCCGCTGCAAAAAACTAGTTGGAAAAATATTCCAGGAATTCCAAAAGTTGAAAATAACCAATTAAATTTAAAACTAAAAAATCCTAAACAGTTTGTTGGTTACACAAAAAAATTAAATAATTTATCTTCGCTTCTGTTTGTCAATAATAATCTTCATATAGATATTACTTTTGATCCAGATGGTACACTTGAAGTTTTTAATCCTGAAGGCAATCAAGATAAAGCTGCAATACATGATATATTTTTAGAATCGGCAATAACCACAATTATGGATCATGAAGATTCTGTTGCAGCGGTAGATGCTAAAGACAAAGTTCTTGGATATAAAAATTGGCTTGGATTAATGAAGGGTAATCTACAAACTGAGATTCAAAAAAATGGAAAAAAATTTATAAGACAACTAAATCCTGATCGAGAATATGTTTCTACTAACGGAAATAATATTAAATTGCACGGAAGAGCATTAATGTTAAACCGAAATGTGGGTCATTTAATGACTAACCCATCTATTTTATTAAAAGATGGTTCGGAAATACCAGAAGGTATAATGGATGCTTTTATAACAACTGCGGCTGCAATACATGATTTTAAAAATAAAGGAAATTCAAGAACAAATTCTATTTACATTGTAAAACCAAAAATGCACGGACCAGATGAAGTTGCGTTTGCCAATTTAATATTTGAAAAAGTAGAAAAAACCTTGGAGTTAAAAAAATATACAATTAAGATTGGAATAATGGATGAAGAAAGAAGAACGTCAGTAAACCTTAAAGAATGTGTTAGAGCCGTAAAAAATAGAGTTGTTTTTATAAACACTGGATTTTTAGATCGTACTGGTGATGAAATCCATACATCAATGGAAGCTGGACCAATGATTAAAAAGGGGAGTATGAAAACCTCTAAATGGATTTCTGCTTATGAGAATAATAACGTTGATGTAGGTTTAAGGTGTGGATTTTCTGGTATAGCTCAAATTGGAAAAGGAATGTGGGCCGCTCCAGATAAAATGGCAGATATGATTGAACAAAAAATTAATCATCCAAAATCTGGTGCTAATTGTGCTTGGGTTCCATCACCAACTGCTGCAACGCTTCATGCCTTGCATTATCATCAATTAGATGTTTTTTCTAAACAGAAAGAATTAAAAAATAAAATAGCCACAAAATTAACGAATATTCTAACAATTCCAATCGCAGATAGACCAAATTGGTCCACGAAAGAAATTACCAAAGAGCTAGAAAATAATACCCAAGGTATTTTAGGTTATGTAGTTAGATGGATTGATCAAGGAGTAGGCTGTTCTAAAGTACCTGATATTAATAATGTTGGGTTAATGGAAGATAGAGCAACATTAAGAATTTCTTCACAACATATTGCAAATTGGCTGCACCATGGAATTTGTAGCAAAGAACAAGTTTTAAAAACTATGAAAAAAATGGCAAAAATTGTAGATAAACAAAATGTTAGAGATCCTGCTTTAAAAGGTTATGCTTCTTATAAGCCTATGTCCGATAATTACGACACTTCTATTGCATTTAAAGCTGCTTGCGAATTAGTTTTTCATGGTAGAGCTCAGCCTTCCGGCTACACGGAACCTATTCTTCACTTAAACAGACTTCTAAAAAAAATCTAGTCGCTAGCTATTGGGCCCCTATTTTTAAAAGCAGAAAATAATGTTCCATCATCAAGATGCTCGATTGATCCGCCTACGGGTACACCTTTGGCTAATCTTGTGATTTTTGCTTTTGTGTCTTTCAAACTGTCAGATATATAATGCGCTGTGGTCTCCCCTTCAATGCTGGCGCTTGTTGCAAGGATCACTTCTTTAACTGAGTTTTTCTTAACTCGATTAATTAATGATTCTACTAACAAACCATTTCCACTTTTTTGACCTTCAAACGATGGTAAAGTTCCTCCTAATATGTGATAAGATCCTTTAAAAATGCCGGTGCTTTGCACAGCAAACATATCAGCTAAATTTTCAACTACACAGATTTGATCGTATTTTTTATTAGAGCAGATACAATTTGAGTTTAAAGATTTTAAATTTCCACAAACATTACAACGAACTACATTTTTATAAACTTGAGCCAACGTATTAGTTAATGGTTTTATTAAATCTTCCCTGTTATTAATAAGTTTTAGAACAATTCTCTGCGCAGATTTTGGTCCAAGCCCAGGTAATTTTGAAACTATTTTAATTAAATCTTCTATTTCCTTAACTTTGTTATCACTCATCTTTTCCTCAAAAAGGAAGTTTAAAACCTGGGGGCAAATCTATTCCTGCAACTTTCGAGATTTCCTCAGATGTTTTCTTTTTTAATTTAGATTTTGCATCATTATGTGCAGCAACAATAAGATCTTGTATTATTTCTTTTGATTCTTTAAGCGCAGCATCATCAAGACTAATTTTTTTTAGTTCTCCATCTCCATTTAAAACTACTTTTACAACATTTCCTCCAGAAGCTCCCTCCACCTCAATTTTTTTTAAATTTTCTTGAGCTTCCTTCATTTTTTCCTGCATTTTCTTCGCTTGCGATATTAAATTTGTAAAGTCAGTCATAATTTATTTTTTTTTAAAATATCAATTAGTTCCGCATCAGAAAAAATATTTTTAAATTTTTTATAAATTTCATCATTTTTTCCCTTTTCAATCAATTCAGTTTTTTTTATTGCTTGTGTCTCTGAAAACGTTTTTTGACCAGGGGCTTTTGTTAAAGTTATCAACCATCTTTTTCCGGTCCATTCTAATAGTTTTTGAGACAAATTTTTAACAAAATTTTTAGCAAGATTATCATTAAAACTAATATCTATTTTGCCGTCAGAAAATTTAATTAAATTAACATTTTTTTCCAAATCATATTTTAATTCCATCTCCCTTTTTTCAGCTGAGAGAAAAATTAGATCTTCAAAATTTAATATGCTTTTTACATTTGTTTTTTTTTCTTTTATTAAAATTTCATTATTGACAGAAGTTAAATCGGGTTTAGTTTGTGTTATATTTTTTATCTGATTTTTTGAAAGTTTAATTGTTTCATTTTTTTTATCTGCAATGTTTTTTTCTAGGTCTTCTGTATTTTTTGTTGGATTAATATTTGTATTTTCAATATTTGATAAATCTTTTTTTAAAGTATCTAATACTTTTTCGTAGGATGGCATTTCCCTTAAATGAATTAATCTAATGATTAACATTTCTAGTGACAAAAAAGGGTTTGAGACAATAGACAATTCATCCAAGCTTTTAAGAATAAATTGCCAAAATAATATTAAAGTTGAAATTTTAATATCTTTAGATATTAAATCAATCATTTCTATTTCATATTGTGAGATAGATAAATCAGACTCCAAGTTTCCCAAAATTTTTTTTTGCTGTATATAATATATTGCTTCTAAAAGATCATTCAAAAAAGCCGTTGGTTCAACACCTTGGTTCATCATTGCTCTTAGAGATTCTAAAGATTTTTTTTGATCTCCAGAAAATATTAATTTTAGCAATTCAAAAATTTTTGATCTGTCAGCGATTCCTAACATTTCCCTTAGAAAAATTTCATCAATTTCTTTTTTATTTATTTGTTGACTTACTAAGGCTCTATCAAGAAGAGAAAGAGAATCTCTAACAGATCCCTCGGAGGCTTTTGAAATTAATTTTAATGCACCTTCAGATATTTTTCCTCCTTCAAGGTTTGAAATTTTTTTAAGATTTTGCAATAAAACTTGAATTGTTACTCTATGAAGATCTAATCTCTGACATCTTGAAATAATTGTTACGGGTATTTTTTTCACTTCGGTAGTTGCGAAAATGAATTTCATATGAGGCGCCGGTTCTTCTAAAGTTTTTAATAGTCCATTAAAGGCTTGCTTACTAAGCATATGGACCTCGTCCAAAATTATTATTTTATATTTAGCGCTTGTTGGATTATATTGAGATGACTCAATTAAACTTCGTACATGGTCAATACCCGTGTTGCTGGCCGCGTCAATTTCTAATACATCTAAATGTTTTGAATTAGTAATTTCTTGACAGTGACTACAATTACAATTCTCCTCTTTAAGAAAATCTTTATTACAATTTAAAGCTTTTGCTATCAAGCGTGCCAAGGTCGTTTTTCCTGTTCCGCGAATACCTGTAAGCAAATAGGCATTCGGCAACTTGTCTAATTTAATTGAATTTATAATTGTTTGCACGATTATGTCTTGACCAATTAATTCTTTAAAATTTTTTGGTCTATATTTTAGCGCAAGAACTTTATGAATTTTATTTTCCATATTTTTTAGGAGACTGAACAACAACCTGAAAATTTTTGTTGCGGCTGCTACGTTTCCGTCCTGACCGGGTTGTTCAAAAAATTCCACCCATTGCCAGCCTCCTTTTTTATTATATCAGTATAAAAATAAGAACTACAATATACGGTAGGTTGTTTATTTATTTTTAAATCTAAAAGAATGTGCCTCGTAAACCCCTAATATATCTAGTTTCTGAGTGTGGAATCCCAATTCCTCAAGTGCTTTTTGCAAAGATACATCTTCTATATGGCCTTCAATATCTATATAAAAATTCACTTGGTCAAAGGTGTTTTTCACAGAAAAACTTTCTAACTTACATAAATTCACACCATTGGTTGCAAAGCCTCCTAGCGCCTTATAAAGCGCAGCGGGAATACTTTTTAATTTAAAAATACAACTTGTAATATATTTTTTACTCTTAAGTTCTGGATGTTTTGAGTTTTTTCCCATAACAAAAAATCTGGTGACGTTTCCAGATTCGTCTTCCACATTCGATTTCAAAATATCTAAATTATAGATTTTGGCAGCAAGGTCAGAGGCGATTGCTCCTTCGTTTTTATTTTTTTTTTCAGAAATAAACTTTGCGGATCCAGCTGTATCAGCTGAAATTATGGATATTAATTTATTATCGGTAATAAATTTTTGAGATTGTCCCAAAGCCTGAGCGTGAGATCTAACTGTTTTTATGTCATTTATTTTTGAGCCTTTGATTCCTAATAAATTATGAGTAACTTTCTGAAAATGTTCAGCGTGAATTTGAAGTTTGTACTTTGGAATTAAATAGTGGATATCTGCAACTCGACCAGCTAAAGAATTTTCTATTGGTATAATAATTTTATATTCAGGATTATCTTTTGCTAATTGAAAAGCTTTCTCAAAAGTTGAACATGGTAGAGGCTCTATATTTGGAAAAATTTCTAAACATGCCAAATGAGAATACGCTCCTTTTTCTCCCTGAAATGCTACTTTTATTTTTTCCTTCATAATTAATTCATCTCCTCTATTACTTTCTTGAGATCTTCTTTGGTATCTACACTAAGTGGAGAAGAGTCGCTAAATCCAACCATGATTTTTATATTATTTTCTATTGCCCTCATTTGCTCTAATTTTCTTTCTATTTCCAATTTGGATCTAGAAAGTTTTACATACTTCGTTAAAGCAACATTTGTAAAGGCATAAATTCCTATATGATGGTAAATTTTCTCATTTCTGAGATCTTTTTTTATTCTAAAAAAATCTTTTGCATATATAAAGCTGCTGTCATTCAAATCTTCATCTACTTGCACTTTAACTATGTTTGGATCATTTATTTCATTTTTGCTTCTTAAAACTGAAGCTAATGTTCCAATTTCACATTTTTTTTCTCTCATTAATTTTTCCAATTTTGAAATTGAGCTCGGTTTTATATTAGGCATATCACCTTGAAGATTAATTATTAAATCTATGTTATCACCAAGATTATTTGAATAAGCTTCATAAATACGATCACTTCCGGATAAATGATCATGTTTTGTCATAATGGGCTGTCCTCCATTTTCTTTAACTATATCAAATATTTTGTCATCTGGCGTAGCAACGAATACTTCTCCAATCTGAGATTCCTGCGCTCTTTTTATTGTGTGAACAATCATAGGTAAATTATTTATTTTTTCCAAAGGCTTATTTGGAAACCTTTCGGCCCCTAGGCGTGAGGGTATAATTATTGCTGTATTTTTCATAAATCGTAAAATTATGCGTCTAACCGTCGCAAAATAAACTTATTAAAGTTCATTTTCTTGACCTGAGTCATGATATATTTAAACTAAGTTGTACTAAATTTATCGACATTTTTAAAATGAATAAAATTATTGTTTCAATCTTTCTGGCTATAATAATTGTTATAGGAATTAATAAAATTGGAGACATGATCTATCATGTCGAAAAGCCAGAAAAATCAGCTTACCAAGTTGCAGGTGCGAGCTCGACTGAAAATGGCGAATCTAGCGAAAGTTCAAAAGAAGATGGTGAAGATATCATGGCATTGTTTGCCTCTGCTTCTGCTGCCGATGGAGAAAAAATTTTTTCAAAATGTTCTTCCTGTCATAGCATTGCAAAAGGTGGAAAAAATAAAATTGGACCAGCTTTGTATAATGTGCTTTCACGTAAAGCAGGCTCCCTGTCAGATTATAAATATTCTAAAGCAATGATTGCTTTTGCAAAAAGATGGACACCTGAAGAAATGAATGGCTTTTTAACAAAACCTAAAGAATGGATAAAAGGAACAAAAATGTCTTATGCTGGCCTTAAAAATCGAAAAGATAGAGCGTCTTTAATTTTGTATATGAACAATAATATGGATAATCCTTTATCTTTAAAATAATTTACTTCTTAATTATTTAAGACACCATTCGATAATACTTTTTTGTACATGAACTCTGTTTAAAGCCTCCAGCCAAACAACTGATTGCTTTCCGTCCATAACTTCATTTGTGACTTCTTCTCCTCTGCTTGCTGGTAAACAGTGCATAAATATTGCATCTGGATTTGCCAATTTCATAATTTTTTTATTTACCTGATAGGGTTTTAAAAACTTTTTCTTCTGTAGATTATTTTTTTTATCTCCCATAGAAATCCATTTGTCAGTCATAATACAGTCAGCTAAATCTGCAGCTTCTCTTGGATCTTGAGTAATCATAACTTTACCTTTTTTATTTTTTGCCCATTTAACAATTTTTTTATTTGGTTCAAACTTTTTTGGGCACGCAATAGCTAATTGAAAATTGAATTGAACTGACGCCTCAATTAAAGAATAAGCAACATTATTTCCATCTCCTAGCCATGCAATTTTTTTATTTTCTATTGAACCTTTTAGTTCCTCAAAGGTTGTAATGTCTGACATAATTTGGCAAGGATGACTCAAATTTGTTAAGCCATTTATAACAGGAATGTTTAGGTGTTTAGAAAATTCTAAAAAATGATCGTGTTTCTCTGTCCTCATCATTATGATATCTCCATATTGCGATAAAACTTTAGCCGTGTCGTATATACTTTCGTTTCCACTTCCGTAGTGACTTTCTTTTGGGTTTAGCACTATGGAATTGCCACCCGATCTCTTCATAGCGAGTTCAAAGGAGATTCTTGTTCTCGTAGAAGGTATTTCAAAAATCATAATTAAAGTTTTTCCAGTCAAAGATTGATTGTTGTTGGTAGAGTTTTTTTTTAATTTTTGTATTCTGGCTTCATCGATAATCTTTCTTAAATCTTTTTTATCAATATCAGACAAATTAATAAAATTTTTCAAGATTGGCTCATCTCTTTACAAACGCCTTCTATTTTATTTATTGCTTCATCTAATTCTTTATTATCAACAGTTAAAGGAGGAAAAAGTCTAATAACATTTTCTGATGCTTTTACAGTAAGCATTTTATTTTTCATTATTTTTTTAATAAATTCATCATTGTCCACTAACATTTTTAATCCTTTTATTAAGCCAACGCCCCTTATTTCTTCTATAATTTTAGGATATTTATCTTTTATTTTTTTTAAACCTTCATGAAAATATTCCCCCTTTTGTTTTACGTTTTTAAAGAAATCTTTTTCGAAAATAATATCAAGTACACCCATTCCAACGGAGCAAGAAAGAGGATTGCCTCCAAAAGTGCTGCCGTGCGTACCTGGTGTCATTCCTACAGATACTTTTTTATTAACTAAACATGCTCCCAATGGAAAACCTCCGCCAATTCCTTTTGCTATTGGTACAATATCTGGAACAACTCCTGATTTTTCAAATGCAAAAAAACTACCGGTTCTATATGCGCATTGAACTTCATCTAATATTAAAAGTATTTCATTTTCATCACACAATTCTTTTAAACCTTTAAGACACTTGTCTGGTACAACTTTAATCCCACCTTCTCCCATAATGGTTTCTATCATAATCGCGGCTGTATTTTTTTTTATAGCTTTTTTTACAGCTTCATGATCGGCAAAGGGAACCTGGTCAAAACCATCGACTTTTGGTCCAAATCCATCTGTGTGTTTGGGATTATTTGCGGCAAACAGAGCCGCTAGAGTTCTTCCATGAAAAGCACCTTCAAAAGTTATAATTCTATTTTTTTCAGGTTTTCCTATTTTATGAAAATATTTTCTAGCAATCTTGATGCTTGCTTCGGTAGCTTCTGTTCCAGAATTTTGAAAGCAAACAAAATCAGCAAAAGTGTTCTCTGTTAATCTTTTTGCTAATCTTTCCTGTTCATCTATTATAAATGCATTAGAAACATGCCATAATTTTTTAGATTGTTCTTGAATAATTTTTACTAAATGTTCGTGGCAATGACCCAAAATATTAGTTCCAATGCCTTGGACAAAATCAAGGTATTTATCTCCATTTTCTGTATAAAGATAACTTCCCTTTCCTTCTTTAAAAGAAATAGGTTTTCTTGCATATGTACCAAGAACAGAACTCATAAATAAATTAAGATTTAATTTTATAACCCTTTTTAAATAAAATATAAGCTGTAAACCAAATAATACAACTTAATAAAAGTAAGTATAAAATACCAAAACGTATTGAGCCATCTGAGACTCCTAAAAAACCATATCTAAAACCATCAATAATATAAAAAAATGGATTGAATTCACTTATTGTTTTTAGTGAAGCTGGCAACCTATCAATTGAATAAAAAGTGCCTGATAAAAAAGATAGCGGTACAATTATAAAATTTGTAGCGGATGCCATATGATCAAATTTTACAGCCCATAATCCAATAATAATTCCGATTGAGCTTAAAATAAAAGATCCTAAAAATGTAAAAATTACAATATAAAAAAAATTATAGAATTTAAGATCGACAAAAAAAGAGAATACAACTATAGAAACTAAAGCAATGATGATACTTCTAGTGCAAGCTGCAAAATTAGTGGCTAAAGTTACTTCTCCGGCAGTTAAGGGTGCGTACAAAATATCTACAATATTTCCTTGTATTTTCCCTATCATAATTGATGAAGAAGAGTGTGAAAAAGCCTGTTGTATAACTTGCATAGCTATTAAACCGGGGGCTAAAAACGTAATAAAAGGAAATCCTAAAACTTCTCCTCTATCATTTCCTATAGCTAATGAGAGTACTAATAAAAATAAGAGTGAGGTTACTAAAGGGGATATAACTGTTTGAATCACAACAATTAAAAATCTCAACACTTCTTTCTTGTAGAGTGTCCAAAATCCAATCCAATTTACATATCCAAATTTTTTCTCGTAAATTTTGTATTTATTTTCAATTTCAACCATGAAAAACCTATATATTAAAAAAGAATCGAAACATCAAAGAACACAACCGTGGACATGACGTGTTAATAAAGTATCCACATAAAGTATATATTTTTATTGAAATAGCAACATATAGTAGCTTTAATAAAAAAAAATAATGAGCTGGACACCAGAAAGAGAAAATAAATTAAAAGAACTTTGGAAAAAAGGTTATACCGCAAGTCAAATAGCTGATGCCTTGGGTGAAACAACTAGAAATGCTGTAATCGGTAAAGCACATCGATTGAATTTAGAAGCAAGAGCATCTTCAAAAAAGACTACAACAAAATCACACTCTGAAAACATTGGTACACCAAAAACAAAAACAGAAAAACTTGGTAGAAAAGGAAAATTTAAGGCTCTTTTGCTTGATCCAAGCTTCCCTAAAGAAAATCCTACTATATTAGAAGATTTAACTGATGAACACTGTAGATGGCCTTTGGGAGAAAAAATGAAACCTGCAAAATTCTTTTGCGGTAGAAAACCTGTTGATAAATTTCCATACTGTGAACTTCATTTGTTGTATGGCTATGTTTCAAAAAACGAGAAAGAGGAAGATGCTATTGTAGATGAAGACATTCCTAAATTTATAGAAAAGAAAATTAAATCTGCCTAATATTATTGAGATAAAGTTTTAATTTTTTTAACTAAATCTTCATTAATTTGTCTGGGTCCTGTATCTAATCTATTTTTATGTCTTCTCTCGCCTGGTAAACGAACTCCTTCCATTGATTTCATTTTAGTGAAAAATTCACCTGCATGTTGATTCCAATTTGAACCTGCTACCTTTTCAGGAGATATAGCTAAAATAAATTCTCCTCCACTTGGAGGTCCGCCGTCTTTATTATCCTTTGCGGCAGTTTCATAACTAAATGTTTCTCCAACAAGAGCTCCAGCTAATAATTCTACCATCATCGCAATCGCTGAACCTTTATATCCTGCAAAAGGAAGTAAAACACCTCCGCTACCTTTGACTATTTCTTTTGGATCTGTTGTTTCTTTTCCATCTTTATTAATGCCTGTTCCTAAGGGAACTTTTTTTTCGTCTCTAGCAGCTACCATAACATCTCCCATGGCCATGGCTGATGTTGCCATATCATAAACGACTGGGTTTTTTCCTGGTCGCGGCCATGCAAATGAAATGGGATTTGTTCCAAACAAAGCTTTCTTGGCTCCTGCGGGAGCCACTAAAGGCATGTACGATGTACATGCAAAACCAACTAATCCTTCTTCTGCGATCGCCTCTGTTTCAGGCCAAAGAGCGGCCATATGATGTGAATTAGTAATAGCTAAAAC
>Ga0208764_10000552_pt1 | contig 23964 bp, 23 predicted proteins | sample ETNtaG_18_FD_185762 | JGI IMG/M metagenome (GOLD analysis project Ga0208764, IMG submission 185762) | Marine microbial and viral communities from oxygen minimum zone, Eastern Pacific Ocean - ETNP201302SV91 (SPAdes) (version 2) | ecosystem: Environmental > Aquatic > Marine > Oceanic ... | reverse complement strand
CCCTGTCTTTTAGTAATGCGTGATAGTTCGCCATCAACTGTTGAAACAGTATAAATATCTTTTTCTACAGATTCATATTCCCAATCTTCATTGCGGTTCGCGGAAAATAACAATCGGCTTCCATCAGGCCACCAAGATAGCGGTCCTTCATGATTAAAGTTGCCACTGGTCAACATTCGTGGTGTACCACCATCTGATGGAACCAAAAAAATGTGTGTATACGCGGTCTCAACGAATCCTGAACCATCTCGCTTGTAACGAACTGCATCAAACACTTTAACAGGCTCGGACCATTCAGATCCCTCTGGGCCTTTACGTGGTTCTGCGAGTGGGTCTGACTCTTCCTTTACGGGCATCGTAAAAGCCAACCAATGACCATCAGGAGACCAGGTAATTGAAGACGGACGGATACTAAGTTTTACAATACGTGCTGTTTGCCCTGTGTCCATCCATCGTACTATTATCTCGGTTCCATCTTTGGCTGTTTGGAGGTAAACAAGACGATCAGCGTTAGGAGACCATCGAGGTGTGGTCGCATGAGTATTTCCTGAGACAAGCGGTCTATTTTGGGTACCATCTGATTTAATAATCCAGATATTCGATCGCATTGAATCTGTCATAATATCACTAGATCGTCGTTCGTAGACTATGTATTTACCATCGGGTGAAATACGAGGATCGTTAGCATATTCAAGTTCAAATACGTCTTCCGCCTGGAACGTCTTGGGGGGTTCAGCACTTTTAACAGATGAGAAAAAGGTGCAGGCTAATCCAAGGAGTAATATATAGGGTTTAATCATAACAACATCCCTCATTTTGCTTGTTTATAATGATTATAAAAATTTTTCAATGTTGAATATTCCAAATATGGGTATCACATAGCAAAAATCAAACCAACTTTCTAGTCCAAACAATACCGAATCAACGAAAATAATAAAACTTATCGGCGTTCAATCCCTGTTGCAAAAAGAACCACCTTTTCCCCCGTAGTAATCCATTTCTTTTCTCTAAGCTCTTCATAAGCTGACCAGACTACACCGATTTCTGCACTCGCATCAATTCCTGTCCTTTCTCTGAAATTCTCAGTTTTGATTTCCAAGGATGACTCTTTTGCTGCTACCGCAATTCCATTGGATTCCGATAATATCTCTAATATCCAGTAACCGCCGAGAGGGCCTGGTACATTTAGCCCTAAGGCAATTGTATTGCTTTTATGCCAAAAACTTGTCGCATCCTGCTGAGCTTGAAAAGCCTCTACTACCGGCGCGCATCCATCTGATTGGGCCACCACCATCCGTGGCAAGGGACCTGAAATCCAACCCATGCCCAACATTTCCTTAAACGCTTTCCACATACCAATCAAGCCAGTCCCCCCACCGGTAGGATAAATAATTACATCAGGCAATGACCAACCTAACTGTTCTACAATTTCATATCCCAGCGTCTTTTTTCCTTCCACTCGAAATGGCTCTTTTAAAGTAGAAATATCAAACCAATCTTCATCCTTTTGATTAATCATAGTCTGGGCAGCTTCAGATATTGTTTTACCACTTAGAACCAATTTTGATTTATAACGTTCCGTTTCCTTTTTAAACGATCCCGGTATTGTTTCCGGCAAAAATACAAAACAATCAATTCCCGCTGCCTGGCAATAGGCAGAAGCTGATACCCCAGCATTACCTGCGGATGGTAAACAAATTTTTTTAACATTCTGAGCCTTGGCCAACGTCACTGCCATAGCCATTCCTCTATCTTTAAAAGAGCCTGTTGGGTTCACCGTTTCATCTTTAACATAAACGTTGTTATCAATAGGAAGAAGTGGTGTCCAACCTTCTCCCAAAGAAATTTTTTCTTTCGTACTTTTTGAAGGTAATACGCTGGTATAGCGCCATAGGTTTTCTTTTTCTGTTTCGATCTGAATATCCCGGGGAACACCTTCCCATTTATAATGAACCGATAGAGGCTTACCGCATCCACAGAGCCATACCGGCGATGGCGGATTATGAATGATCTTTTGGCAACTGGTACACTGATAATACAATCTAGTAGGATCCTTTTTATAGGAAAAATGTACAGGGGATAAAATTACAGCTCAAGGAATACCCTTGTTGCACACCACCGGTTCTATATGTCTTTAAACCAAAAGCCCTGCTAATGAGCAGGGCTTGATGTATAGTTATTCTTATCACAGATTTAATATTAATGTTGCCGAACCATCATCATTTTTCTTTTAATCTATTATTTGGGCGATAACTCATATCTTTAATAGCAACACTTTTAAAACCGACCTGTGAGCCATGATTCCCGACGCTCAATCTTTCTAATGTAGGTTTAAAAGGAAATCCTTTTGCCCATGTTTTATCATATCCTTTTTCATCAGATATAATCGCCTCATCCCGTATTTCAACTCGATATTTATATTCGGGATTATATGATATAAGAGCAATTCTATCCTCGACACTAGAGTTATTATATGTATGGAGCCCTCTGTATTTACCTAGTTTCGATTTCCATATAAGAAATTCATTCTCGTATACATACATATAAACAGGTAATGGATTACCTGTGATACCTGAACGATTAAAATCACCATCTTTAAAAAGACAAGAAGTGATTTCAACGGAATACATTTGTTTATTCTGTAACAACTTGTCACAAGAAAACAGAATTAGAATCGATAGAATTGGTAAAATCTTACTCATCTTATTATTAAAATAATTAAAGAATCTATTTTAACAGCACCATCTTCTTAGTGCTAATATATTCCCCAGCATGTATCTGATATAAATAAATACCAGCACTAACTGGTTTCCCGTAATTATTTGTAGCATCCCAGATTACTGATCTGTAACCAGCATCTTGTGTTTGGTTTATTAGGGTCTTTACTTCCCTGCCCAGCATATCATATATAGTAATATTAACGAGATCAGCCTCTGGTAAATCATAACGCAATGTTGTTACTGGGTTGAATGGGTTGGGGTAGCTCTGGTGGATCTTAAATTGGTCCGGCATTGTTATATTATTAACCAAACTTAATTCCTGTGTATTGACCATCCCCGGGGTTGGATTCATAAATTGCCATGTATCCGAACCATCTGGATAACGTCCATAAGATGTATCTTCCCCCTGAGAAGAAAATGACATTTCTATAATTGCGCTTCCATTTGGATCGTAAATACCTATATCCTCTCCGCCACTACTTAGTTTGAAATCAACATGTAGCGGTCCTTGCTCAGGATCGGCATCTGCCCAGATAACTAGAAACTCACCTCCATTAATAGTTGTTTCACTGGTTGATGTATCAGTGATATGATACAGGAATGAACCTGTAATATTATCAGTAATATAAAATCCGCCAATATCTATAGCTTCCGTACCATAATTATATAATTCAATAAAATCCTCATTTTCTCCAGTCCCATCATCGCAACAGTTTTGATTAGAAGCCATGAATTCATTGACAATTATTGTATAATCAATTGTAGTAGCACAGTCTTCAGGGCAGTTAGTCTCTGTTTCGGGGCCACCACAATTACCATCTCCGCAGCAAGGCATGCCTGGAGGAACTTGATCACAATTTGGAGGAAGTCCTCCGCCTCCACCTCCGCCGCCACCACCAAACCCAGTGCCAAGAGTTCCGGCAAAAGCACCGATTATATATGGTGATGTAAAATTTGTATGATAATGATAGATACTGTCCGGAAAATCGGGTGTTGGACCAAACTCACCATGATAATCATCAAGATTTTGGGCATTATTACCATCGGGATTTTTCGGACCATAAACTGGAAATCCATCTCCAGCAAATCCAAGAAAATTGTCTTCAGTAACTGTGATTAACGATTCCGGAGGAAAATGGTAATGATACCTTCCTTGAGGGGCCGGATGTCCGTTCCCAGGGTCAAACGATTGGATAACCTGGTTGGTTAATGTTTCCGTTGGTGACTCATATTCGTTGAAAAATGGTACCCCATTTATTGATACACCAATAGGCCCAAGGAATGTGTCCGCCGGTCCATTTGGATTTATTGCAGGATGTAACGGAATACGAAACTCATAACCTTGCTGAGCAATTCGGTTAGGGTTCAAGTTCATATTAGCTGGCGTCTGCATCCAAAAATCATTAATACCATCCCCATTGTTATCCAGCCAGTAATAAAATCCATTTTGGGTCTGAGCATACGTTTGCACAAAGTACGGGCTTAAGTGACTGGGTACTCCATCTCCTTCGATAACTATATCATTTCCATCAACATATATTATCACAGTCGAGTCAAAATAATTGAAAAGGATAGTCATGTCCGGCTGATCCTGCGCTTGTAAAAACATTGCTATTGTCAGTGTCAAAAAAAATAAGGGTTGTCTAGTTTTTATTCTTTCGGTCATTATTATTCATACTCCTTTTTAAGTACATGGATATCTTCTATCAGGCGATTGATCTCATGGGGCTTAGTACCATTATAAATCCCCCGCAGCCTTCTATCTTTATCCACCAAGACTACATTTTCAGTATGGATAAAGCCATTTGTGCTTAGGTCTGGCTCATAGGAAATAGCAAAATATCCTTTCCTGGATATACCATAAAGATCTTCTTTTGAACCTGTAAGTAAATGCCATTTTGTAGATTTGATATCATGCATTTCAGCAAAAGCATTTAGAACTTTTACTGAATCATGCTCCGGGTACACAGTGTGTGATAAAATTAATACATCATCATCATCAATAAATTCGTTCTGTATTCGTTTGGTGTGTTTGGTAAGAGTAGGACAGATACCCGGACAAGTAGTGAAAAAAAATTCTGCCACATAGATTTTTCCTGCAACCGTTTTTTCATCGATAATCTCTCCATTCTGATTTATAAACTCAAAATTGTGGACTACGTGTGGTTCAGTACTATTTTGTATTGACTCATGGACCCAATCAGGATCCAAATTCGCAGGCGTATATACGGGTAGCCGAAAGTCAGTGTTATGTCCCTCACTGATGCTGATAAAAGTGATCAATCCGATCAATCCAAATATGCTGAGTAATCCAGTTTTCAATTTTCTATCCTTCTGGGGGTTGACATAAGGCTGAACCCATAAAACCGTATCGTTTCCCATTTAAATAGGTGTACTTGAAACGTAAGTCACCGTTTTCCTTCCAACCGATTTGGTCACCCTGTTGTTTTCCTGCTTGAAATTTCATTATTCTGGCAAGGGCGCCATCCCAGTACCATTCCTTCTGCTCTCCTTCTTGCAAACCGTCTTTGAAATTCTTTCTATAGCGTATCTGACCATTGGGATACCACTCAGTATATGAACCATTAGGCTTTCCAGATTTATAGGTCTGTTTTGACTTCGGTTTGTTATCTGGATATTTTGAATTAACAATACCTGATAAGGGTACATTATCATAATAAATAATGCCTCGATCCTTTTTTAGAAGTTGATCATTATTATTTACTATTAACTCTTGCCCAAAACAGCCAAAAAGAATCAAAAATAATAAATAATAAATAATATTACGTTTCTTGCAGTCCATTGAGTTCTGTTCAATAATTCGAACCAAATATAAAAAAGATCATTATCTTTTGAATGTTGTGAATTAGACTAATAGGAATTGGTAATAGTTAAAATAAACTTACCCTAAATGAAGAAGCCCCCAGAATTCTGGGGGCTTCTTCATTGCAATAGCTGACCTCCTGAAAAGCCAGCATCAGTTTATTATTATAATACTGATCCTTTGGAGGTCAGCATGCTACTTGAATTAGACAACTGATCACCTCCTTTCATTTGATTATTAATTAAATATCAATACGAAAATTTATTAATATACTTGATAGAGGGCAAACACAGAATAACAAAATATTGTATTGCAATTAGAACGAAGGTTCAAATTACGAGTTTCCAAGCATATTAATACCTTTACGGAAATAATAAATCACGAGGCCCAAAGAGATTGCAATAGAAACTAAAACCCATGCTGCCAGTAAATACAGATCAGAAAGATTTAGTACATAATTATTTAACCAGCGTCTGATGATACGATAAACAGGATTGGCACCGATAAAAATAATTACTACTTGTAAAGCGGTTGCAGTAAGTATAAACATTACTGCCCCCACGCTGCCCATGGTCACAGTTTTATTTTCGGTTTTAAAATCAGCGTAGACAGCACCAAATCCTAAACCCAAGGCGACAACTGTCCAGGTTATAAAAAGATTTATGAGAAAAGAAATCCACCACATTGGTCCTTCTATATGCAAAATTCTATTACTTATGATGATGAGAGTAAGTGAAAGAAAGGTAAAAGGAATAACATAGAATAAGAATTTATACATTAGAAATCGTTTGATAGATAATGGTGATGACCTTATGTGGTAAAATGCGCCGCCTTCTGCACCAATAGATGGAAAAACAAATCTTGCCGATAAAGATGTAATAATGAAACCAGCTAAACCAATATTCAGAAATGCTATAAGATTGGTAATAAATTCTTCTGAAAATGACGCTCGTTCTATTGGTAAAAGTTTAAAATTATATAAATAGATTACTACCAGCGCTGCGATCATGAATAACTGGGACCATTCAGAAGAGTCTCTGGCGAAAATCTTGAATTCTTTGCTAAATACCCATTGCCATGTGTTTGGTAAATATTTCCTTTTTTTCCCGAATTTTGTATTCCCGCCAAATGATTCCTGAGATTTTGAGTAACCAGGGAAAAACCACATTTTCATGGCCCCTTCCCCAAGGAAATAAAGCGCAAAGGGCGTAAGCAGTATTAAGCCTAATAATAACCAGTCTATTTCCAGGTCTAATAAATATAGGGAAAGGAAATTTGCAGCCCAACCAGCAGGTATATATGGTGCTGCTGGCTTGGATATTTTAGAAAGGTGATCTATAAGGAATCCATATTTATCGAAATAAACCATGTCCTCCGGTTTCAACAATCGAATTAAAAAAAGAATTAATACACCAAAGCATAATGATAGGTATAGAATTATATCTTTTGTATGTCTAGCTGGAAAAATATTAATAAGAATGACCGTGACAAACAGTCCAAAGCAAGTTGCACTACAAGCCATTGATACCAAGGTAATAACCATTAACAACCAATAGAGTGGTGGTGTGTGAAAAACTATACCATAGGAGGCGAATAGAGGTAATGAAAAAATGATCATCATCCATGATGTGTAAATGGTATTGGATATATAACGCATAAAATAAAGCTCAGGAGTTGTGATCGGCGCTGAAAATACAATTTCGTTATCCTGGGAAAGATATACAGAGGATACAGCGGAAACCATACAGGAAAAGATCAACATGACAAAGATCAGTATCCAAGCCATCTGAAATATTTTAAGGCTTAAAATAACGCCGAGTTCATCCTGCGCGTGAAAATATGTAATTACCCTAAGAGTTACATTGAAAATCACTGTGCACAGTACTAGACAGAATATCCCCACACCGATTGATTTTATTGGGAATGACCCTGTTGGGAAAAAACGATTTTTCGCAGATAACAACATTGGTAATAGCAGTGTTCTACGAGTTCCGTATTGCAACGTAGACATTTACCTAATCCGTATTTTTTAATGCTGCAATCACTTCTGTAAGTTCTTCCGTTTCCGTCAATTCCAAAAATACTTCTTCCAAGTCGCTCGTTTCTAGACTGGCTTCTTTTCTAAGAGATTCCATATCACCAACAGTTTTGATACGACCATTAAGGATAATTGCAATCCGATCACAAAGTTCTTCAGCTACTTCTAATGAATGGGTTGATAAAAATATAGACCCACCACTACGGGCATGGTTTTTAAATAATTCTTTAACAATTCTAGCGCTTTTTGGATCCAGGCCAACCATTGGTTCATCAACGATAATCGTAGGGGTTTCCAGCATAAAAACAGATGTCATAATAAGCTTCTGCCGCATACCGTGTGAATAACTTTCAATAAGATGATCTTGCCAATCAGTAAGGTCAAATAGAGTCAAGAGATGGTCAATGTTTTTTTCAAATGTTTCTGTTGAGAGATTATAAAGACTAGCAATAAACCTGAGAAATTCGTCCCCAGTCAATTTTTCGTATAGGAAGGGCCGATCTGGAATATGGCCGGTATGCAATTTACACATCACCGGTTCTTCGGCTAAATTATAGCCGTTGATAAGGACATTTCCAGTATCTGGTTTTAACAGCCCTGCTAGTATTTTTATGGTCGTCGTTTTACCTGCACCATTGGGACCTAAGAAGCCAAATATTTGCCCCGAATTGACCTCTAAACTAATGTTGTCAATCGCTGTGAAAGTGCCGTATCTCTTTACCAAATTTTCAATTATGATTCCGGTTTTTGGTAATTTTTTGTGGTTCAACTATTCTCTCCTAATACTTCAATTCTTAATTTGCCCAATAAAGCACCAATTTTGATCTGCTCATTCGTTTCACCCTGGACAAATTTGATATGGGATAAATCTGCCGGAAACTGATTTTTGGTCGCATCTAGACTGATCCATTTCCCGGCAAGGCAAACTTCATTCCAGGCATGATAATAAAACATACCTTCATGGTAGGTGACACCAGCAACAACTCTAGCTGGAATAGATACACTTCTGGCCAATGCCGCAAAAAGAGCAGCATGTTCATTGCAGTCGCCTACTTTTGTACGTAACGTAGATAATGCATCGGGAATACTTAATACGGGCTTCTTTTCCAAGTTTGCATAAACCCATTGATTTAAGGCTCTAACTTTTTCGAGGTCATCAGTAAAACTATTAACAATTAATAGCGCCTGGTTTTCGATAATAGGGTTATCTGATTGAATATAGGGAGTAGATTGCATTTCGCTATCTTTTCCAAAACAAACCTCGGCCTGCTCTGGAGGCATGTCCTCTTTATTAACAACCAATATATTATCTTGGTAGGTTTGTCGGTCCTGGCCCAAATTAAATTCTATATCATCAGGAAAATCCAATCGATAACGAATACTAGATGTTTCTGTTAAATCGGGTAACCTACCGATGGCCGGTACAGATACTGCACTTAAAATTTCAGTCCCTTTATAAACAATATCAGTAGCACGAAACTCTGGTTCGGATAGAAATACAAAGCCAGTAGGAGACGTCTCTTTTATTACCTTACCTTTTTCATCAAGAAAGAAATTGATCCGTATACCAGAAATTTTCTCTTCAAAATGGTGCAGTTTATAAATACGTCCTTGTTCACGAATCAACTCTTTTTTAAAACCCTTATACTCAATAATAGATTCTTTCCCTGACATGGTTACAGGATCAAAGTATGGTATCTTGAATTTTTCACCTTCTTGCAAATTATTTTGCAACATGTAATTGCGCATATTAGTTGATATGAATGGCGGTTCAGAGAGCCGAATTACGTCAGACACTTCATCCTTTCCTGTATTCATAGAAAAATGGACTTCACTTCCATGGACCGCACCACTTGCATGTAATTCATAAAAAGGAGAAAATAAACTAAATTGAAAATCTTCCAGCAATGAATTATTTGTAAGGTCTGCCTGGAGATGCATCTTTACAGGGTAGTTTGTTTCCATGATATTTAAATGCAAAACAGCATCCTGATATAGAATTACGCCACCAGTGTCTTTTTCGACCACACGGTTTTTCACATAACCGATTCGATCCTGCTTAAAATATATTCCTAGAAATGATTCTTCCCGCCCGCGCTGAATAGCTTGTGTTTCTCTAATATCAAGTGTCTTAACGAAATAGTCCCTGTTCAGCAATTGACCAAATAATATGGCCCAGGTGGCCAGAATCGTGACTCTGATTAATTTTCCTATGTTTTTGTTCATCTTTTATTAGTTGTTAATAATGGCTGTATTGCAATCACAACTCAAACAAAATATAATTAAGAATGATTAGGAACCTATACTAGAGATTTATACCAAATTTTTCCAAAAGATTAATGGCTATAAAATAGGTAATTATCATGAGTATGATCGCCGAACCCAATGCAGCATAAAAAGGTAATTGTAATCTAATAAATAATGGAAAAGTGATGAATAAGACTAAGGATGGAATTACCAGCCAAAATATACTTCTTGATAATTGGACAACTTGTGCTGAATCATGGGTATCAATATATAGCCAAATCATCGCCATCACAGAAACAAGTGGTATGGAAGCCAGTATTGCTCCGAAAAATGTGCTACGTTTGGCCACCTCTGAAATCAGGGCAATTAAGATCGCAGAAATAATTACTTTTATAATGTTATAGGTCAAAGTCTTTATCAGTACAGTTGAATAAATGTGTATCCATTAAGTATTCAACAAGTGTTCATGGTAAGTTTTCCATTGCGACCGCAACTGCGTTAACTAGGGAACTGTGATCATAACCTCCTACAGAATAAACAACATTCATATTATGGTCAATTACTAAGTTATGCGGTATTGCCCAGTTTTCTGTTACCATTGGAAAAATTCCAAAATTAGAGTCATCTAGAACTGGAAAAGAAAGTTCAAATGTTTCTCCCCAGGCACTGCAATTCATAGAGTTCCAATCTAATCCAAGAGTTACAACGCGAAACCCCAAATCATAATATTGATTATACATGGATTCAATCAGCGGAGCCTCCGCTTGGCAAAGCCCTCAATAACTAGCAAACCACGTGAGCAAAATTACATGATAGTCCCCTCCATTCACTGCACCATTGAGATCGGCTAAGCTCCAGCCGCCACTGCCATTGTGACAAACTGGCTTGGGAGGAATTAACAGCGTATCACCGGCATAAATGATGGCCGTTGTATCACCAATAACCAACTGATATTCTTGATCCTCTTTGTCGGGGTCATCATTATTGCAGGAAATAATAAAAGAAAATAATACGGGAATTAGCAAATATTGAGCCAGTTTATGCATATTCTTTAGTGGATTATTCTATCCATTTGTAGGTATGATTTCCGACGAGTCGTATATTTTTTTCAGTTCTTAGTTTGTTCCTGTAAGTTTGAAATTTCGAGGCTTTACCCCATTCCATCTGGTTAATCAATTCTCTTTTTTTTACCATACCTCCCCGGTGGATGATATTGCGCATTCTTTTGTAGGACGGATTTATCTTCCGTAATGGTTTTTGCGATCCCAGTGCAGCAGTGATAATACCGTTCAAACGATTCAGGGTAGTCTTTTTTCCCCAATCAAAATCTGATATATCCAGACAATTAACATAGCGCGTTAAAAAATCTTTATCTTTTCTATCGATTACTCTTGAAAATATTTCAGTTGCTATAGCATTACTTTCGACAACAAACGAACAATGATCTGTATCATGAAGGCTGAGCGGGAGGGAAAGATGGCCATCCCATTTTTTGATAACTTGCCAATATCTTTCGCTGCAAAGACTTATAAACTTTGGCTCCATGTTGGTATTATTTTTGAAATGATCCAGATGCTTCAGAACAATTGCCGGATGAAAAGATAAAATCAAATCCACATCCCAATCCCTCCAAAACAAACGTGGTTTTTCCCCATCTTGATCTACAGGAAGAAAATTTGCAGGATTGTATGTTGCTGCCCACCGCTCAGTCATGTAAACTGAATCACGCATCTCTTCAATCAATTTCAGTACCCGTTTATCTTTCATCGATAACGCAGTTTGTGTGTCTTTTTGCAGTTTATTTAATTTGTTGTAAATATATTTACTAATATAAGGCATGGCAGAAATTTCTTTGCCGGGTTCCTCGAATCTATTTTCCACATCTTTGACATACTCTACATTATCAAATTGATCGAGTAGTCTAGTAAAATGGGATTTTGCCGGAACAAGAATTGTGAAATACAGATCTTTCCTTGTTTTATTTAAGGCAGTGATAAACTGGTTTAGTTCCCTACTATTATCTTCTATGAAAACCCAATCTATAAATACACTATACAAATCTGATTAATTCCTTTAGCAATACGTTTTGATAATCTTACACTCTATTAGTACAAATAGCAATTTCCCAAATTTTATAACTTACCCAAGGTTCAAAAGATTCTGTTTTATATTCCAGTATTAAGTAAATCATGGATATGAATAACCCCACATAGCTTCTCTGGGTCCTCCGTTTCATGCACGAAAAGCGAGGTGATACTATGTTCTTCCATGATTTCCAATGCTTTGATGGCCAATGTATTGGACGATATACTTTTTGGTGAATCCGTCATGAGATGTTTCGCGGTCATATTAAATAAATCCTCACCACTTTTTTCAACTCCTCTGCGAATATCACCATCGGTTATGATGCCGATAAGACTACCTGAATCATTGACCACACCCGTAAATCCAAGCCCCTTCTCCGATATTATTAATAATGCCTCCTGTATTTTTATGTCTTTATCAATCAAGGGAATTTCATTGCCCTTATGAAATATTTGATCAACGGTAAGTAGCAGTTTTTTCCCTAACGCACCACCAGGATGAAGATCGGCGAAATCTTTTTCTTTGAAACCGCGTGTTTCCATGACTGCGATTGCTAATGCATCTCCCAAAACCAAGGTAGCCGTAGAACTGGATGTTGGGGCCAACCCCAATGGATCTGCTTCAGAGCGCACGCCAATATCAAGATTGAAATCACACTGCTTTGCTAAGTCAGAATCAGGATTACCAGTGATGGCAACTGTATCTGCACCAATCCGTTTGATGGGTTTGAGAATACCCAGTAATTCATCACTCTGGCCGCTATAAGATATAAGAATACATACATCTTCATTAGCAATCATGCCTAGATCACCGTGTGATGCATCAGCGGCATGGAGAAAAAATGCTGGTGTACCTAGACTGGCAAATGTCGCAGCCATCTTGTTACCGACATGACCAGACTTACCAATACCAATTACGATTATTTTCCCCGAACAGCTAGCTATCAGATCCGTAGCATGATCAAATGATTCATCAATTATTTCCAAAAGGGATTCGAGTGCAGATATTTCTGCTGTGATTAGTTTGATGGCAGATTTATTTGGCATAATTAATCACAATCCACCTTTATACCTCGGGTAACATATTCAACATATCCACCTTCACAATTAATACCATCCTGGATGTTCACTTGGATATCTTTCAGCAGTGAATATATTTCATCATTGGATTTCTCTGGTCTCGCTTCCCATGATTTCAGTTTATAGTTGGTCTGACCCATGAAAAAGAAAATAGATGTTACCATGATGGAACCTGTTAGCATGCCCATTAAATATTGTTTCATATTTATCCCCTGTGTTAATTAAAATATTTTAGCCATGAATTATTCACTGAAATCGTGAAAAGTCCGGCTTCCGTTTTTCCATAAATGCCCGCACTGCTTCACCTGCTTCTGGTGAGGATAACCCATCTAAAAAACTGTTGAATTCATGCTCATTGGTTTCCATGATCTTATCATTAAAATGCTTTTTCATCATGCTTTTTGCCAACCGTATGGGACCAGGTGGAAGTTCAGTAATTCTTTGGGCCGCCGTCATCGCTGTATCCATCAATTCAGATTGCTTAACTACTGCATTAACAAAGCCCATATCATAGGCTCTTTTGGCAGTAACCATTCCGCCTAGCAGTATGACCTCAGCAGCATTATGATATCCAATCAATTGAGGCAGTGCGTATGAAGATCCTGCTTCAGGATTCAGGCCAAGATTGACAAAAGGCATTTGAAATCTAGCCCCCTCTGAGGCGTATACCAGATCACAGTGGATTGTCATAGTCGCACCGATTCCTACTGCCAAACCATCCACTGCAGCAATAACAGGTTTGCTGTAAGGTATAAGGACATCCAGAAATTCCTTTGCCGGAAAAGTCTCTTGATCAGTTGAGGAAAATTCCAAAAATTCTTTCAGATCATTTCCAGCGGTAAAATCACCACCTAAACCATATATTATTACAGCCCGGACATTTTGGTCATCGTGACCGGCGACCAATGCATCACGTACAGCAAAATACATTGCACCATTCAGGGCATTCTTTTTTTCTGGGCGGTTAATTCCTATTGTTAATACAGAATCAGTCGTTTCAATATTAATGTGATCGCTCAATTATCCACCTCCCTAAGGTTATTTATTATTTATTGGTCCAAAGCAAGATACTATTGTTTCTTGAAGAAAAATAAATGAATTGTTAATCAATACATCAGCAGTTTAACCACTTTTATTTATTCATGGATTTTCAACCCAACGCAATAGAAACTGATCCAATATCTTTCGTATGAGAATTTCGGTGGTTGATATTACAGACTTATGATCTGCATTACTAAATACTTGCCGGTCTTCAATTACTGGCATGAATCCAATCTGGTAATACCAGTTTTCCTCATCAACTGAAGGATATTGAACCTCTATAGTAGTGGATTCGGATGTTGCTTCAACAGCAACCGCAATTGTACCAGAAATTGTACCATCCTTATTTTCAACGGTATGGAATTCTATTGATAATGGATACAAAGGGCATTCAGTGAAGTAATCTAATTTCACATTGCGAGGTAAAGCCTCAGTAGCTATCGATCGGGTCAGTTTGTCAATTTCATCAAATAAATTATCATCATCTATGCCGTAAATAATCAGCCCAAGACAATCAATTTTTGAAAACCCTCTGTAATTGGCATTAGATGTTTGAAATTGACCGTAGATTACACTGGTTAGCAATAGAATTAGGATATAGGCGCTTATTTGTATCTTATTGATGCTACATCCTTAATTATTGCTGGAAAATAAACTATGATTATTGAATAAAATATTCAATCTATTATAAATAAAATATAGACCTGTAACCGATAGTTAAACATTTACAATAATTATTCGTTTTCTTTCATAAGAATAGTCTTTTTTATCATTCTTTGAATGGATACTTCCGGATTAATCTTGGCGACATCTTCTAAAGGTACCCAGGTCACATCATGTGATTCATCACTAATAATTACTTCTTCTCCAATAGGGTCAGCTTCAAATAAAAATCGAATATCATAATGCAAATGACTAGGTTCAAAATTATGTTGTGGAATTGCATGTATATCCAAATCAAATATTTTTTCACTCAAAACTTTAAATTCTTGAATCCCAGATTCTTCTTTTGCTTCACGTAAAGCCACTTTAAGTAAATCATTTTCATCATCAGCATGTCCACCTAACTGGATCCACTTCCCCAATTTTTTATGATGGGTCATTAATATGCTGGACTTATCAGGACTTACTATCCAAGCAGACCCAGTAAAGTGACCATTATAACTGTTACGCAAGAAATAATCGGTTTTACGATCAAGAAATTTCAACATATCACGCGGAGCTTCCTCTTCTGGATAGGCTCGGGCATAATTCTTGATTAATTGTTCTAAATTTTTCATGTTAATAAAAATAAATCGATAATCTCTTCCGTAAACAAAAAACCCCACTAGCAGGCGGGGCTTGATATTTAATCAGCATATTTTTCAGCACCGAGAAAATGTAACGATACATATTCTCGATCACCAACTACCCAGCTGTCATGAGGTTGCGGTGAAACATAAAAAATATCCCCTTTTTCTAATGTATATATTTTTCCATCTTTAAATGCGACAGTTGCGCTGCCAGCAATCACCATTCCTAAATGTTCCACCTCACAAAACTCTGTATCTACCAGTGGGGAAACATCAATAGACCATTTCCAGCCTGGCGCATAGGTAGCTCTACCAATTGTCATATTTGCTGCTTTAACTATTTCAAACTTACCCTTATCAAATTTTTTGATTTCATCCGGTTTATCAAAATTTTTTAATATTATATCTTCCATTATAGTCTTCATAAATATAAATCCCCAGTATGTATTTCCGCGGCTGCCCGGAGTCCAGAAACAAGTGCGCCCTGCATCCAACCATGATTGTCTGAAGCGTGTTCTCCTGCAAAATGAATTCGACCTTCAGCTGCGCCTATGTGTGCAGCCAGCGCTTCATCCTGATCCGCTGTTGGTGAGGCCCAAGCACCACCGGACCATTCCTGGAGAGCCCATGAATGAGAAGCGCCGCTATCTAGATGGTCATTCACTCCGGGGAAAGAACTGTCCAACCGATTTAGTACTTGCTGAATTCGGTCTTCCTCTATCAATTGGTCCAATTCAACTGCACGGCCGTAATACATATATGACATGAGTATTCCTTTAGGGCCCTCCCGGTCCCATGTAGGATGCCATATCTCTTCAGGCCAGTCAGTGTTCCCCCAACCGTTCAATCCATCGCTTTCCCAGAATCGATTCGCAAATTGCATAAACACCCTAGTAGATGGCGCATAATTATATCCACCGCTGGTGGCCTCAATTTTTTCATCAGAGAGTGACGGCGTAAATTGAATTCGATTTAACACTGGTAACGGAACAGTGCAGAGTGCCCTGTCTGCGGTAAACTCGGTTCCCCCTGAAACACGCACTATAACATCATCAGCATTTTGTTCGATAGATTCAACAGGTGTTGAAAGATGAATTTGCTCGGCAAGACGATCAGCAAAAGACTGGGGTAATTTGTCTGAACCATCCCGAATTTTTACAAAATCCTTACGGTCGAATGGAAAGCCTCCCCAAGGTGGATCATTGATATAATCAATCGCGGGAATCAAAGTTTGATTTCCGTTTGCCGCATTCACAAAATAATTGGATTGGGGATAAAAGGGAACAAGGCTTAATCCAAAATGATCCGCATAACCAAGTGTCAAATCATGATCCGGCGGAATCCGGGCTGCCCCAGCTTCAGCAAAATGTCCATCAGAGAAGGGTTCTCGAAGTGTTAGAACCCGCCCGCCTACACGGTTACGGGCTTCTAGAATGATTACATCATGACCAGCTCGAGTTAGTTCGTAACCGGCGACCAACCCAGACATGCCTGCTCCAATAATAATCACTTTCTTTGATGATTGGTTTCCTATGAGTTGTCCTGGAGAGTCATCAATTGTATTGGTCTTTTCATCCTCGCAGGAAATTAAGGTTATACCAACAGCTAACAGGATGCTTTGACGAACAAATTCTCGACGAGTTAAATCAGACATTCGCGATTAGCGCCACGTTAGCCACAATGTAAATTAATGTAAATTATCCGTGAACTGGGATTGATATAGAATAATACAAATAATAGCAGTATATGAAAACTTCCTCATTTCTTCCAGGTCGTGAAGGGGTTTTTTAAAAGCATCATATTATAATATTTTTCTTGTCCAGTCACTTCTTCACTTATGAAATCTGGTTTTTTAAATTGCTGATCTTCACTTTCCAGTTCAACTTCGGCTACGACAAGTCCATCATTATCACCATGAAATTCATCAATTTCCCATGTTAAATCTTCATGGTCGTATTTATATCTCGTTTTTTCAATTAGTGGTTTATCACATAATGATAGCAGATGATCCGCATCGGGGACAGGGATTGTTGTTTCGAATTCATATCGGCTCATCCCGCTTTTGCTACCTATGCCTTTTATAGTAAGGAAACCTTTTTTGGATCCGTCTTTTTCAACAGTCCTTATGCGGACAGCTCGTTCTTTTTCCGGCTGAAGGTAACCTTGACGCATGGTAGTTCCACTCATGCCTTCAGGTAAAAAAGAAACCAAAAACTTACGTTCAATTTCTTTTCCCATTATAATTCCTCTCTAATTTGCCAGTGGTTTATCAATCCAGCCAATGACACGTTTTATGGTCTGTAGATAGTTAATGTTTTCAACGCCTTTAAGGCCTACATCAATAATAGTTTTTTTAATATTATCTAGTTCTGTGGATTCAGAATTGATCGTCATTACTTTTGCTCCGTCAATCAAAATATTACCCACTTCACAAATAGTGTCATTTACCATGTAACCAAACCGTTCTTTCACCACACTCACAGCTTGTAGATCAGGATGTTCTTTAACCATAGTTAAAAATTCATCCATAGTGTACTCAGTCTTTTCAAAAACGGGCATCTCTACTTGAAATGCGGGGAAAATATCGCTTGATAAATTATGACCAGATACGGGAAATTCTGTTTTCGTAAGTGGATTCCATTGTTCCAATTCATCAACCGTTTGGATGTATTCTTTAATATCCATTTTCCCATCACGGATTTTTGTATTGTTAATATCATTGGTACGCGACATAATATAGGTTTCTGGAGAATGACGTATTCGGAGTTTTTCCGGGATAGGGACAGATAAGCTTGCCATTCGTTCAGCTTGCATATTAAAATCTTGGCCAAAGGCCCGAAATTCAAATCTGGGTTTGGACAATGCACCAACTTTTAATTTTTCTTCACTCACAATTTTATCCTTGTTCGTTTAATTAGATGTTTATACTGATTTAAAACGAGCAACTTTGAAAACAATATTTTCTTTTTCCTTACCACCCAATATACTTTTATTAATTTTACCAGATTTATTCGTTAAACAATCATCATAAATTAAAGTTATATATTAGTGGGTGCCGCTGGTACGGTACAAGCCATAAGGAATTATTCCAGTAGAGCAATATTGTACTCCACAAGTACTAAATATCTATAAACAAAACAGCCCTCCAATAATTAGAGGGCTGTAGAGATTTTACCAGGATAAAGGAATTTAATTTATTTTTTTATCCTAGTATCTAATAGAGTGATTATTGAGGGATTACATTTGTTGCGCAAGGGCCTTTATCACTTTGCCCTTCATTATAATCAACAGATTGTCCCTCAGTTAGGGTTTTAAACCCTTCCATTTGTATCTCACTCATATGAACAAATAAGTCTTTATCTCCATCAGATGGAGCTATAAATCCATAGCCTTTAGAGGCATTGAACCACTTAACTGTTCCTGTTTTTACTTCACTCATTTTTATTCCTTAACTTGTTTTATTTAACTTACTTATTAATCCTTTACTTAAAAGAAAACAGCCCTCAAAAGATAGTCGGCTGGATTATATGAAAATAAAGCCCTTAAAAATGCCTATAGTCTATATATAACTCTTTCCTTTAAATATGGCATTTAATATACCATATTTTATACTATATCTAACAAATCCTTTATTTTTCGGACATCACAGCACATTCTTAAGAAAATTTCAAGACAAATCTTGGCTTTTTATCGTTTATCATTAATTGATTCTTACTTAGTAAATATTGCCACTTGCCATATTAGGGTTGTAGCATAATAATTTCGCTTTAGTCCATTCCCGAAGATAATCTCTTCCACTTTTTGGGTGGGATGAATGAATGTCTGAAAGGAACTACCCTTTATTCTGGTATAAAAGTTCATCATTAGAAAAGCTAATTTTGTCCACCATACTTCACGGGGATAAATAACAGCGTATATTTTTCTAGCAAGTTTGGAAGATAATCCTACCAAGTCAGACATATCATCGTAACAACAAATTACCTTATCCAAGGTTACAATATCAGCCGAGTCTACATCCGATGCCATTGCGGTAAAATCGCCGTGCTTAAAACTCACTGTTTCAACCAATCCATTTTGATGTATTTCATCCTTAACTACATCAATATACGCCGATGAGGCTTCAATACTAGTTCCCCCTGAAGCGCCCGCTTTGATTAAGTCATACTGGATTGCTCCGATTCCCCCGCCGATATCCAAAAATTCCAGTCCCTGGACACCTTTTTTATGTAAAGCATCCAGCAGCATGCTAGTTGTTTTACTTGGGCCTTTCTTAAGGTATCGTTTTAGTTGACGCTTGGCAGCTTTTTTGTCAAACATATTTTCAATACCTTGACACTGACAACAACTCATGATTAAATATCTATCTTATTCATTATAATTAGTGTATTAAGATAAAATTTACCATCACCATAAATAAAAAACATCGCCACTTAGCGTGATTAGATGTTTGCCTAATTAGAGAATTTTATTTCAATAGCGCCATCTTCCGCACTTTTGAATATCCACTCGTCTGGAGATGGTAAAAATACACACCTGTACTGATGGTTTCCCCTTGATCATTAGTACCATTCCACTTTATTGATTTATACCCAGCAGTCTGAGTTGTATTTATTAAGGTCTTTACATGCCTGCCTAGTATATCATAGACAACTAATAATACTTCAGCCTCAATAGGTATATCATATTGAATGGTAGTGGCAGGGTTAAATGGGTTAGGATAATTTTTTTGTAAGGCAAATTCATCAGGAACAGCGATGACTGTTTTAGAAACAAATCCTTGAGCTATTGTGTTATTATACTGGTCCAAAAAAATAAATTGAATTGAAATATATGAATCTTTCTTATCCAATGAGTTCAATTCCAGGGAAATGCATTTTTCTTGTTTTTTAGTCAAATATGCTTTTTCAATAAGCAGGTTGCCTGCTCCTTTAAAGTGGCTTTTCAGCGTTATTTCGTTTTGATTCAATTGATCAATGGTATTTTCTATTTCCAGTTTTGTTTGATCAAACAAAACCAGTACCTGTCCAGATACAACATCTTCTGTGAGCGTTATATCTAGTATTTTACCCGATTGTTGGATATCAAGCTGGGGTCCATATTGATTTATATTTGCCAGCATTAATGAAGGTGTATTATTTGACCAATGCCACATCCTGGCCAATATCATAATATCCCGTAAATCATACACATTATCCAACGTTGGAATCAGATGAGGTATTAGCCCCGTAACAGGACCAAGCTCCATAGAAATATCGTCTGCATTCCAGGCTGTTGAAAACGCATTTAAATCATTTACGTCAATTAAGCCATCGTCGTTGTAATCTGCAATTAACTTTGTATAAATAGTGAACGAATAACTGCTATCCAATCCAATCATGTCTGTCAAATTTGAAATTGAAAATATCAATGTGTCTAAACTGGTAAAAGGTGCGGTCAGGCTTATTTGAATAGAATCGTTATTTAATGATGAAGTATGGGTTACAGGAAAAATCGATGTCATTTCATATTCCATGCTGACTGAAGGTTCCGACAAAACAATGTCCACTACCCTATCATTAGTTAATGACAATAATTCTGTTGCAGTGTCAAAGGTCATGCTGACAAATGTCGGCGGACCGGGATAAATATCAATTACAAATCCATCGCTGGTGGACACTGCAGAAACATTCCCCGCTAAATCTGTGGCCCGTACAGAAAAATAATACAAATCTGTATGTTGTAGATTCAGACCACTATGACCAATAATAGAACTGCTTGTTCCATTGTCTGTCCAATCAATAATGTCACTACTTCCAGAGGTCGAGCCTAATACATATTCATACAATTCAATTCCGCTTATTGAATCTACAAATCCTGTCCAGTTAGCAGATGCAGTGGCGGCATCGTTGGATAAATTAATATCAGTACCTATTCCATCATATACAATACCAATTGCTGGTGGCGTAAAGTCTATTGTTAAACCATCGCTGGTAACCATAGTAGATTGGTTTCCGTCGATATCATAGGCACGAATATTCACAAAATATGTTGTTCCATTTTTTAATGATAGGCTACTAATAGTTACATCAGTATTTGTACCATTTTCCGTCCAAGCCACAATATTGGAATCACCTACAGCTGTGCCAAAAGAATATTCATAATAGGCAATCTCATAGTTATCATCACTCTGCCAGAAAGAAAAGAGTGTTGTACTATCCTGCTGCCAATCCAAATCCTCACTAATTGAACCATCAAATGGTTCAGTGTTAGTGGGAATGAATGGTTGCACAGTTATACCGTTACTTGTGGTAACAGCGCTTGTATTTTCTACAAGGTCTGTGGCCCGTACAGAAACGTAATATGTCTCACCGCTGATTAAGGTGAGATTGGAATCTATGAAAAACGTATCCAAACCTACTGAAGTCCAATTGACCAAAGAAAAACTGTCTATTTCCGTACCAATAGCATATTCGTAATGTTGTATCCCACTAACGGTATCTGAAAATCCGGACCAGTTACTTTCAAGAGTTGTAAATGAATATACTAATTCCTCATCCTGTCCTGATCCATCGAAAACACTGCCCGTCATGGGTACTTCAATATCAACAGTAATGCCGTCAGAACTACTGGTATCAGAAAAATTTCCGGCGAAATCTGTGGCCCGTACAGAGATAAAATATGATGACCCGTTTGCAAGTGTTAACCCGCTATGGGTCATAGAAGAATCAGTTCCGGTCGATACCCAGCTAGCAACATCTGTTCCCTGGATGGTTGTACCGATAGCATATTCATAATTTGAAATACCACTGATAGAATCAGAGAATCCGGTCCAATTAGCAGATAGTGAGTCCGCCGTTCCTGTAAAGATAAGATCGGCACTCAATCCATCACTAACTGATCCGCTTACAGGTGCGGAGTAGTCGATGGTTATACCATCGCTAGAAACCACGTCGGAAATGTTACCGGCCCTGTCTTCCGCCCGGACACTGCCATAATAAGTTTGTTCTTCCACCAGTTCCACGTTTTCAATAACCATGCTGGTATTGGTACTCACGCTTGTCCAAGCTGCAATATTTGTATCCCCAGGTGCTGTACCAACAGAATACTGGTAATCATTCAATTCCCGGGAATCGCTGCCGGACCAGTAGAGTGAAAATGTAGAATCAGATGACTGCCAGTCCATATCTTCTGACTCTGAACCATCATAAAGTTCGCCTATGAGAGGAACAATGAGATCAACCGTTATTCCATCACCAGAGGATATATTACTTGTATTGCCGACATGATCTATCGATTTAACAACCACATAATATGTCTCACCGCTGATTAAGGTGAGATTGGAATCTATGAAAAACGTATCCAAACCTACTGAAGTCCAATTGACCAAAGAAAAACTGTCTATTTCCGTACCAATAGCATATTCATATTTTTGGATACCGCTCAAAGTGTCACTGAAACCACTCCAGGTAGCTGTAAGGCTACTTGTGCTATTTGTCCAATCAATATCGGCACTGGTGCCGTCAAGCACAGTACCGGCAATGGGTCCATCAGTATCTACTATTACACCGTTTGAAGTAATTGTTGTGGATTCATTCTCGGCATTATCTGTGGCCTTTACACTTATATAATAAACTGTGCCATTGCTGAGCGGTAACCCAGCCTTGGTTACGGATGTGTCAGTAGTATTATTAGCCCAATCAACTACATCAGTACCACCACTGGACGAGCCAATAGCATATTCATACTTGGATATTCCAGAAACTGTTTCAGTAAAAGCTGGCCAAACAGCAGACAGTGTGGAATCTGAACCGGTATAAACAATATCATCTCCGGTGCCATCATTTACAATCGTACCGGCTGGAGCAGTCATATCTATTGTGATCCCATCACCACTAGCGACCACTGACAAATTCTCCGCTACATCTGTTGCTCGTGCACTTAAGTAATAGGTTGAGTCTTCAGTGAGACTTAAACCAGTTAGTGTATCCGCTGTAAACGTGCCGGCATTGGTCCAGGCAACCGTATTGGAAGTAGCGGCAGCAGTCCCTAAAGCATACTCATATTGAGCAATACCTGAAGCTGTATCACTTCCTGTCCAGACAATAATCAGTGTTGTATCACTATTCTGATAATCTATATCTGCTGTAGTAGACCCTTCAATCACGCTGGAAATTGTTGGCACATCCGTATCTATCGTTATACCATCTGATGTAACTATGGTTGATACATTGCCGACGTTGTCTGCAGCTCGGACACTTAAATAATAGGTTGTACCATTGGTGAGTGTTAACCCAACCTTGGTTACGGATGTGTCAGTAGTATTATTAGTCCAATCAACTACATCAGTACCACCACTGGACGTACCAATAGCATATTCATATTTTTGGATACCGCTCAAAGTGTCACTAAAACCACTCCAGGTAGCTGTAAGGTTACTTGTGCTGTTCGTCCAATCAATATCGGCACTGGTGCCGTCAACGATAATCCCTATCATCGCCGGCGCTGTACCATCATAAACCCAGTTGAACTGTGTAGCAGCTGTGTTATTATTACCAATGGGAATAAAAATATTGGATAAAATATATGAGTCCGTAAAGCCACCTGCCCCTACATCAATGGTTACCGCTCCATCTACTGCAGGAGTAAAGGTGGCCGTGTA
>Ga0208764_10000551_pt1 | contig 23985 bp, 14 predicted proteins | sample ETNtaG_18_FD_185762 | JGI IMG/M metagenome (GOLD analysis project Ga0208764, IMG submission 185762) | Marine microbial and viral communities from oxygen minimum zone, Eastern Pacific Ocean - ETNP201302SV91 (SPAdes) (version 2) | ecosystem: Environmental > Aquatic > Marine > Oceanic ... | reverse complement strand
AAGCAGCAAGCCCATGTCGGCCTGGAACTTGATGGGCGAGAATGCCCAGGTGGCCACACCGATACCCAGAGTAAGACCTGTGAATACAACAGCCTTGCCCGTGGATTTCAGGGTTTCAAAATAGGCATCGGCAAACGGCATGCCCTCTTTCAAATACTCCTCAAGCTTGCCGTAGATATAAATGCCGTAATCCACACCGATACCCACACCCAGCGCAATCACTGGCAAGGTAGCTACTTTTACGCCAATGCCCAGTGCAACCATCAGTGCTGAACACAGCAAGGAGGTGAGTGCCAGGGGCGCGATGATACAAATAACAGTGCGCACCGAGCGGAAGGCCAGCCAAACCAGAATGGCCACTACACCATAAACCCAAATCAGCATCTCGGTTTGAGCACGTTCCACCACTTCATTGGTGGCTGCTTCAATACCGGCGTTGCCCGCTGCCAGTTTAAACACAGCATCACCCGTGTCGTTTTTGGCAATGAAGTCTTCGGCTGCTGCGACCACGCGCTTTAGCGTGTCAGCCTTGTGATCTTCAAGGAAAACAATGATTGGCATGAAAGAACAGTCGGAACTGAACAAACCGTCGGACAGGTTCATGCCACTGATGGTGCCGTTCAACACGAACTGGTTGCGGTTCAAAGCATTCCATTTCAAGTCGCCCTCGCTATAGGCGCTGATGACAAACTTGGAACGATCGGCCAATGAAATACTGCTTTGTACCCCGGGTACCTGCTCAATCGTCCACTGGAACAAATCCACAGCCGCCAGCGTGTTGTACTTGATACAACCGTCCATCTCGGTTTCAACCATGACCACAAACACATCGGTACTGGTGGAGTAGTTGTCGGTGACGTAGGCGTTGTCCAAGTTGTAGCGCGAATCGGCACGCAGCTCGGGGGCGCCTTTGTCAAGGTCACCAATTTGTACATTGGCATTGCCCCACAGGCCCACGGCCAACAAGGCCAGGGCAACTGCCAATGCACCTTTTGCCATTTTGGCTTGCGCAAAACCAGCCAGAAAGTGCCACAACTTGTTGCTGCCAGACTCGTCTTGCTGAAGCTTGGCAACCGCTTTCTCGTCGACACCTGTGTAGCTCATAATCAGCGGCAACAACACCAGGTTGGTAAGAATGATGACGGCCACACCCACCGAGGCTGCAATTGCCAAATCGCGAATCACAGGAATGTCGATCACCATCAGGGTCGCGAAACCGAAACCATCGGATACCAGCGCAGTTAAACCGGCAATGTACAAACCACGGAAAGCCAAACGGGCTGAGTCTAACCTGTTGTGCCCTTCACCCTGCTTGTGAGCGATGGCGCCCACAATTTGAACACCATGGCTTACACCGATCGCGAAAACGAGAAAAGGCACCAACATGGAATACGGGTCAAGCCCCATGCCCATGGCATTGAGCAAGCCCAACTGCCAGATAACAGCAGTGATTGAACAGGCCAGTGTGGCCAATGTGCTTTTTACACTGCGGGAATAGAAAAACAACATGACCAAAGTGATGAGCACCGCGATGCCAAAAAACATCACCACCTGGGTTGCACCCTCGATGAGGTCACCTACAATTTTCGCAAAACCAGTGACCCGGATTTCAATTTTGTCGGAATTAAACTCATTGCGAAGTTCGGCTTCAATGCGCTCGGAGAACTCTTTGTAGTCCAGACGATTGCCGGTCTCAGGATTAATTTCCAGCAGCGGCAGGTAAACAATCGTACTTTTGAAATCGTTGCCCACCAAGCGACCGATTTGCCCGGAAAGCTCAACGTTCTGACGGACCTGGGCAATGCTTTCTGCATCACCGTTGTAAGTGGCAGGGATCACCTGCCCGCCTTCCAGACCTTCCTCAGTCACCGAGGTCCAGCGGGTATTCGCTGTCCACAACGACGCCATTTCCGGGCGATTGACACCAGGAATGTAAAAGGCTTTGTCGGTCACCTGCTTCAGGGTTTCAAGGTACTCGGCATCAAAAATATCGCCTTCCTTGGTTTGTACCGTGACGCGCACCACGTTGCCAAGGCTGGTCAAGTCGGCCCTGTTTTCAAGAAAGTTGACCACATACTCGTGGTTGGTCGGAATCATTTTTTCAAAGCTGGCAGCTACTTTCAGCTGCGTGGCCTGCCAGGCCAGCACGATTGTTGCGATCAGCATCAGCAACATGACCAAGGGTCGTTTACTGAAAATCAATCGCTCGGCCAAAGGGGCTTTGGTTTTTGTTGAGTCTGGAGAAGTCATTGTTGTGTTGTGTCCGTGCGTTGGGTCCGTACTGGGGTCCGTTTATTTGAATTCAGACAGGGGCAAGGTTTTGAAACCACGCAGACCCGCCAACAGAATTTCTTGGTCGTTCAGTTGCACCACGCTGGCGGAGGGCAACTTGTCGGCTCGACGAGTGACTTGAATGGAGCGGAAGTCGTCTGTGCTGCGCGCTAAAATACCGCGCGATCCCACTACCACCATCGAGCCATCAGCCAACACAGTAGCGCCACTGAAAGTCTCTCTCAATTTGGTGTCCACTTCTTCCCACTGATCGCTACCGAATGGCAAGCGGAATGCGTGACCACGCAGGCCGACAGCGACTACAGTGCGAGTATCGGGCGCTTCCAGCAATGCAAACACTGAACCATCGTAATCAATTTTTTTGCTGGTCCAGGTTTCGCCTTCATCGGCGCTCACCAACACAGTGCCTTGCTCGCCAGCCACCCAGATTTCGCCAGTTTTGGAAAGCAACATGGTGTTCAGATGGTAATTGTTGGGGTTGCTGGTTCGGTCGCCCAAGTAGGTCCAGCTTGCGCCTTGATCTGTACTTTTCAGCAATTGGCCGTAAGCACCTGCCACAAATACATTGCCGTTTCCATTCACAATTACATCCAGCAGCGGCTTGGATGGGCCAACCTCAAAATCGCCTTGTGCCAGATCAAGGGTAAACATGGCTTCTTCAGCGGCCACCTCAAGCGCCTCGCGCACATCGGCGGGTGCGTTTTCGGGCAGATTATCCACTTGTTCTTGCAGCGCATCTGCTTTGGCTTGAACAATGTCGAGCACAAACTGGTTAATGGTTCCACCGTCGATCAACTTGACCCAGTTCACGCCACCATCTTCAGTTTTCAGCACCACACCATCATGACCCACCGCGTAGCCCACCGCATCGTTGGCAAAGGCCACCGAGGTCAAAGTGACTGAAACAGGCACTTTGCCCGCAGTCCAGGTTTGTCCGTTGTCTTCGCTTTTCAGAACCTGACCAAACTCGCCCGCTGCAAACAGGTTTTTGCCGACACGCTCTACATCAATCAGCAATGAGCGGGTTGCATTTGCGCTAGGAATTGCAGGAATTTGAAGCAGATCAACCTTGGCAGTAGACAGACTGCCATAGGTAATTAAACCCGCGCACAGCAAGGCGCCCATTAGCAGCGTAGAAGCCGCTTTGTTGGAAAAACGATTCCGGAGAAACATTGAAGATCCTTTGAAATTAAAAAAGGCTACAAAGGGACCATGCCCCCTTGTAGCCTGAACTTACCCGCGATTACTGAACGCCGAGTCGACGCAGGCCGGCCGGTGTATAGTTGGCGCGGTCTGGCGTGAAGTCGAATACGAACGGCTGTTCTGCTTCATTGGTCAAACCAATGGTCAGGTAACGGCCAGACTGCAAGTCGTACAAGGCTTCAGCAGCGTAGAAAGGAACCATTTCGTTGTAATACTGAATGTTGTGGGCTTCAGCAACGCGCCACAATGCACCTTTGCCATCGTAGTGGTCGATGATGGAGGCTTGCCAGTTGTCTTCGTTCACGAAGAATACGCGCTTGGCGTAAATATGGCGTGCATCGTTCTTCAAGGTTGCTTCCACTTCCCATACACGGTGCAACTCGTAGCGCAGGTTCTCCGGGTTCATGTGCAGAGGTTGGTGAATTTCCTTGTAAGTCAGCTTGTTGTTGGCCAAACGGTAGGCGTTGTACGGAATGTACATTTCCTTCTTGCCCTTCAACTTCCACTCGTAACGGTCTGGTGCGCCGTTGTACAAGTCGTAGTTGTCGGTTGTACGCAGGCCGTCAGCCGCTGTTCCCGGTGAGTCGTAGGCCACTTGGGGTGCACGGCGTACGCGGCGTTGACCAGCGTTGTACTGCCATGCACGGCGCCCTTCCTTTACCTGGTCCAGTGTGTCGTGCACCAGCAGTACGTTGCCGGAAACAGAAACCGGGCTCTTCAGGATTTGATAGAAGTAGAAGTTGATGTTTTCATCTTCACCGGCCTTGTAGAAATTGGGCAGGTTGCGAGGGAATACCAGGGTGTCTTCAATGCGGTTGATAATGAAGGTGCCATCGCGCTCCACTGGTACCTGAACGAAATCGCGCTTGGCTGCACCGCCACGATAACGGGTCAAGTGATTCCAAATAACCTCAACACCATTTTGTGGAATTGGGAAAGGAATGGCCTGCTCAAAACCAACCACGGAGTTACCGTCGTTTTCAGTTTTTGCGTTGGTTGCGTTTTTCTTGGCGGCGTCCAACACTTTCTTGGGGTAAGCCGTGGTGCGGTGTGTTTTATACACATTCATTTTGAATGTGGGGTACTTTTTCAGCATTTCCAGCTGACCTGGTGACAGGTTGGCTTTGTACTGCTCTGCGTTTGCACCAGTGATGGTGAACAATGGCTTTTCATTGGCGAATGGATCCACCAAGTGTTGCCCTGGCTTGTAGCCTGCTGGTGCCTTGGTCAGGCCGCCGGTGTAGGCAGGAATGGTACCAGCGGCATTGCCCGCTTTTTCAGCACCAAATTCAGTCAGGGTTGTGCCCAGCTTTGCCGCTTCTTGCGCGCTGACAGCCGCTTGCGCGGTGCCAACGGCAAACAAGCTTGCCAGAGCCAGTGCTGTGAGTTTTGTTTGAAACTTCAACATAAAAATTCCTCCAGTGTGTCTCTGTTCTTAGAATGAGTAAGATGCGCTCAAAGAGATGAAATCGCGGTCGCGAAGTACATCGTAATCAGCTGCATTGGTGAACGTGGTGTAGTTGATTGATGCACGGGTGTTGGCATCAAATTCAAAACCCAATCCCAAACCAACCGACTGCCGGCCTTCGTTGAAGGCCTGACCGGGCTCAGGTGACCAGCCATCGACATCGTGTGACCATGCGATGCTTGGAATCAAATCTACGCCCATGAATACATCACGGTAAGTGGCTTGGGTGCGCATGCGATAACCCCAAGAGAACTCCGTGACGAAGCCGTTGAAGTCGCCTGTTTGTGTGGCCGAACCAAATACAGGCTGACGACCATAACGGATACCGCCGTTCCTAACATCGGGCAAACCGTCTACAAACACCGCAGCGACTTCACCGACGAACACAACCTGACTTGAACCCAAAGCACGGTCAAATGTCTTGATGAAGGTGTTCTGAATTTGCGTGACGTCGAAACGATCAAAACCATTGACGATCGAATTCAATGGAGCATTGGCTACGCGCTGGTTTAGCGCTGTTGGCACGGTTGCTCCACCTAAGGCGCCTGCCAATGCATTGGAGTTACCGTTAGTCAAACCGGCACGCAACAAATCCGTCGCATTGATCTGAATCGGCAGGTCTTGCACCAGTGATGCCTCACCGGACCATGCCCAACCGCCAACGTTAGTCGCAAAACTAACACCAAATACTTTTTGATCTTCTGGGTAATCGATCACATAGGCTGAGTCAGACAAGGGGCCAAAAGTACTGTTGGGGTTGCTGCCTTTACTCAAGCTCGCCAAGGGCAGGCGTGTGTGATATTGCATTGCATACACACCGAGTTCAGCATCCAGCGACTCAAAGTAACTTCTCAAGGCCAAACCAAACTGACCACCATCGTCAGGTTGACGATCCAAAGTCCGATTGATAAAGAAACCAGCTGGGAAGTTCGCTGAATCTGTCAAAGCAGGCTGGAAGGCCAGACGATCACAACCGTCGGCAGCAAAGTCTGCCCCAGAAAAGTATGTACCACATCCCTCGGGAACTGTTTTGCGCCATTTCAACTGAACGAAGCCTTCCAGACTGGTAGTGTCAGTCAAACCAAGGTTCGCATACAACATTTCAGCTGGCGTGAAACCTTCCTTCAGTTCAGCGCCGGGGCGGCGGAATGCTGATACGTCAACTGTATTCAAGCCAGCGATCGGACTCAAAATAAAAGTGCTTTCACCCCAGCTAACAACTTGTTTACCCAAACGAAGATCTAGTGGCATGCCACCTACATTGGTGTTGATATAACCAAATGCGTCCAACAAATCAATGCCATCAAAACGCGCGTACGGGTGGAATCCGCTGTCCTCCAGTTTTTGGTTTCTGGCATTACCTGTTGGCTCATGACCATGAAATACTTCGTCGTTGTTCAAAGTGTGGTCATAAAACCATTTGACGCGAGTAAAGAAGCCGTAATTGTCCTTCTTCAATTCAAAGTCGTGAACGCCTTTAATAATGGTTGAGAATGGATCGCCTTTCTCGAAGTTCAAATTGCCGTCATCGCCCGTATTGGATGCGCCAGTTCCGCGCAATCCTTCAGCATTAGTATTACCCGGGGAATACAGAGTGCGGTCTGCGCCCTGGATACGAAAGCTGGTACCCACGCTTACGGTGGAATTTACGCTAAGGTCGAAATCGCCAACTTGAAAATTGGCAGCCTGTACAGGCATTACAGCCGCGGCTAATACACCTGCCGCGATCATGTTGCGCACGGCAACGTGTGTTCTTGTTTTAGTAAAAGAATGTTTATTCATGTAGCCCCCAAATAATTATCGAGTCAGCAGGCGCAATGCACCTGCAATTGCCGAACAACCCCAGAACCGAGGATGTCGGAAAATCAACTGAAAAATCGAATAGTTGTTCCGGCCTGCAACAGGCGCGAACCAACCTTATGGGGAACTTCGAGAACCTTGAGAAAAATAAGACATGTCACCTCCAGTAATTGCACCTTGATTGATGCTTTTTGCTAATTTTTTGCTTAGTGTAAAGCAGCTTTCCAAAAAATAAAACCGTAATTACAGTTTTAGTAATTTAGAGCGCCTTATCTAAAAATGTACCACCGGAGTAACATGAAATGTTGCGCGAATTGTCAATACTCGCAATTTAGTAGTAATTTCACTACAAGGCTTGTCAGGACTTGATTCCGAGATATCGGCTTACCACATTCTGAATTCGTGTTTCAAATTCTTGGGTGCGAAATTTGATGGGGCCCGCATCGCGCAAGCGGGCATTGTGCAAGGCACCGTAAACCATCTGAATGGCAAAAGCCAAGGCCCGCAACGGGTCTGGGTGAACGGTGCTGTCGATGTGTTGCAACAAGGGCTTTGAAACCGTGGTGATAAAACCAAAACCCACATCCCTCATGGGCGTGGATTCGATGAAGCCTTTGGATTCCCGAATGAAAGCTTCGGTCAAGATTGAGCTGTATTCGCCCTGAAAAATACCTACTAGAAAACTGACTACTTCGTCGCAAATCAATTTGCCTTCCACGCCAACCCAGTTGCGGTCGTCAAACTGGCTGGCAGCGCTCATCAGCAACTCTTGGCAGCTTTCGGCGATCAAGGCGTCAAAGTAGCTTTCTTTGTCTTCAAACCGGCTGTAGAACGAACCCACGGTGCAACCCGCTTCAGTGCAAATGTCCTTGATTGAAATTTCCTCAAGCACGCGGGTGTGTAAAAGCTTGCGCCCTGCTTTCAGCAGGTCGTGCCGCTTTTGAAGGCTGCGCGCCTGCATGGCTGGGCGTACACCTTGGGTATTTTCTATAGCTTCAGCTTTGGCTTGGTTTTTCACTGGAAATAAGAGCGCCCACGTGGAGTGGGCGCTGCAAGTAATCGGTTAACAGCCGGATTATGGCATTAAATTTTGCAATGTGGGTAAATTCAAAGTGCCTCGCAGCGCCACCAAAGGGGTGACCAGGTCGCGAGAGGCGGTTGCTAAATATTGCGGGTGATAGCCGTAAACCAGCAGGCCCAGTGTTTCGCCTTCAGCCAACCGTTCAGCCACGCCAGTCAATTCCACATGGCGCTTGCCGAAACCGCGAATGGGCGTCACCTGATCATCGATCAAGCGCCATGCTCCATTTCGATTCACGCCCAACCCGACGAACAACATGGGGTCGCAGCCTGGCTCAAGCCCAGACAACCCAATGGGCGACATGGCTGTTGCTGAATAGATTTGACTGCACAGCGGATTCATCAACATCTCAACCGGTGCCGCGATTTCGAAGGTCGCAGTTGGAATACCTGCCACCACATTGACACCAGCGGGCAAGTCGATGGGCATGACCGCGGGTGCAAACGGATAACGCAAAATACCAGTGACCGCACTGGTGAGCACATTCAATGGATCCGCCCCTGGCGTGAAATCGATTGCCACTGGCTGGGTATTGCTGTTGGTCGGCTGGCCCTTGGCTTGTGGACCCAGGTTGCTGAAGAATGTGTTTTCGTTCACCCACACCGCGGCGTTTTCACTGGCTGTGCCTTGGCCCACATCGTCATTCAGGCTTAGGCAAACTTTGCCTTTGTTCGCAGCCAAGGTTGTGAAAGCATTGGACTCGCTGGCATTTTTAATTGCAGCTGCCTCTTGGGGCGTAAACAACTTTTCAACCAGGAATGCAAATTGGGCCTCGGGAATGCTCAGGGCACCACAAGCAAAAGGGCCACCTGGCTTCTGGAACTCAATTTCATTGAGACCGTTTTGTGCGCCCTGCTCGGTCAAGTCAGCCAAACCGGGGACCATCGAAGGCGACAGAGGCAGAATGTGACCACTTTGGTGGGTCAGCAAACGTACATCCCCTTTTTTGCCTTTGTCATCCTCAAGCGCGCGGTAGCAGCTGAAATTGTGGAATGCGTCGTTGAAGTTGAACAAAGTGTCCCGAAAGCCTTGCGTGAACAAGATATCGACTGGATCAGGTGTTTTCTGGGCCAGGCCAGGCGTGACTTCGCTTTGAAGGAAGGTTTGTGCACCAGCTGCTTCAGAGTCGCACCAATAACTTGGACTGTGGTAACGGAAAAACTCCAGCGCACCTTCCGGAAAACGATTGGCGGTGGCGCCGCGCAACAGGGTTTCGCGGATTAAGTTGTCTTGCCCGCTGGTTTGCAAAGCCATGGGGTCGCCTGCTTGCAACTTGGGGCTTAGTGAGCCTGATTCGCCACCGGCCACCAACAGCAAGGCCCAGCCCGACTTTACAGTGCCAGTGGGTTTGATATTGCCTTCGGCGGGTTCAAAGTTTTCGATACCATACGCGCCGCCCGGGTTCAAGCTGTAGCGCAGGTCATTCCATGCAATGTCGGGGGTAAGCGCATCCAGGCGTTTCAGTGGATCAATGTTGTGAATCAGCAATTGATAGCCACCACCGTAACTGCCACCCGTGGCACCAGCCACCATGTTGAATTCACGATTGCCCGCGGGTTTGGGCGAACTGGCGTAACGCAGCCAGTCCAGGTTGGCCTCGGCCCAGTCGAGAATTTGAAGCAAATCCTGACCTTCAAAATCTGGATCAAGAACACGAACTGAACCGCCGCTTTCACCAAAGCCGCGCTGGTCAATACTGATTACTCCCGCACCGGCCTCGATCAGGTCACCCATAATTCCCCGCGGGCTGCTGGCGCGTGAACCGCCGTAGCCATGGCCTTCCAGCACCAATGGGTTGCCACGTTCGCAGTTAAACTCGGCAGGCTCAAACACGGTGAATGCAATGTTGTGGCCGCTGGCCGACTGCAAGTTGACGCTGTATATTCCACCACCTTCGCGGGGCTCTTCACTGCTGGCGCTGCAAGCGGGGGCCGTGAAATCACGGGGGGCTCCCTCGAAATCTGGGTTATTGGCATTCACCAACACCACCACGGCTTGCTCAACTTCTTCGTTGGGGTTCGTGGGGTTGTTGGGGCCTGTAACCCCCGCCGGGGTATCGTCGCTGCCACAGGCTGCAAGGCCCAAGGTGGCGCCCAAAAGGGCGACAAGCAACAGTTTGCTGAAGGGTACTACGGTCATGAGTGTCTCCTGCCATCTCCGCCCCGTGTAACTTGGGCATTGTGGATTTGTGTTTGTATCCACTTGTTACCGGGAGATGACAGGATTTAGATGCACCCGAAGTGTCGCTAAGCCGACACTAGGTCGACACTAAGCAGCCCTACACCCGATTTATACCTGGTGGTACATGCGATACCAGGTGGCAAATTCGGCAATGCCTTGCGCCAGGGGGGTGAGCGGCCGGAATTGTGTGGCCAATTGCAAGGCACTGACATCGGCACAACTTTGGCTTTTCTCGAGAATTGGTCCCGTGATGTATTCCTTGATCGCGGTTTTGTCCAAAGCATGTTCAAGTGCTGCTATCAATTCTTCAATCGACACCGGCAAGCTGTTGCCCACATTTAAAATTCGCCAGGGCGCATTGCTCGTGGCCTGATCTGGGGCTTCAACCAGCCACACCGGGTTCGGCTCGGCCGGGGTGTCGCTGGCGCGCAATACCGCTTCAACCAAATCGGAAATGTAGGTGTAATCGCGGGTGTTGCGGCCGTCGTTGTAAATTTGAATGGGCTTGCCTTCCAAAATGCGTTTGGTAAACGCAAACAGCACGGAATCGGGCCGACCCCAAGGACCGTACACCGAGAAAAACCTTAGGCCAGTGGTGGGCAAGTTAAACAGGTGGCTGTAGGAGTGGGCCATTAATTCGCAGGCACGTTGGGTGGCTGCATCCAGGCGCTGCGGGTGATTGGCGCTGTCGCGCTCGCTCATGGGTTTCTGAAAACCCGCGCCGTACACGGCATGGCTGCTGGCGTAGGTTAGGTGGTGAATCTTGAAATGGCGGCAGGCTTCCAACAGCGACACAAAACTGTTGATGTTGTTGTGCACGCATTCGGCGGGTTTGTCTTGCGACAAAAATTTGTCGGTTTGACCCGCCAGGTGAATGACGCGCTGAACCTTGTAAGTTTCAAGGCATTCATGCAGTTGAGTGCTGTCGCAAAGGTCGGCACGCACAGTGTGGTATTTCGAACCCGTGGCCTTGGCGATTTCATCCAGCATGGTCAAGCGCTCGCGCTTGAGCCGAGTGTCGTAATGGCTGTTCAGTGAATCAAAACCGATTACCTTGTCGCCGCGTTCCAGCAATGCCTTGGCCGTGTGAAAACCGATAAAACCAGCATGGCCGGTGACCAGCACAGTTTGCTTCTGGCGAGCCTGTTTCACCAAGCCAGGATCAACCGCCTCAAGCTCGGCCAATTCTTCGGTTTGCAGTTCTTCGGTTTTTGGGGCTGCATTTTTAAGCTGATCCGGGGCCGGGAAGGCCTCCATTTTGATTCCCATATTGTTTCTGCGTGCGGGGTGGAGGAACCTAACCTTACCCGAAACCGATTGATTGTCAATTGGCTTGTTGATTCGCTGAGCGCCTTTTCAATGCGGGTTCCAACATGGCGAGAAGCCTCTCAAGGCAGTCCGAAACACTGAGTGCTTGAGTTTGCAGCACCAAGTGCGGACTCCCTGGTACCTCGTACGCAGCGCTGATTCCGGTGAACTGCGTAATGTCGCCGCCGCGCGCCTTGCGATACAGGCCCTTGGGATCGCGTTGTTCGCACACCTCCAGAGGCGTGTTCAAATACACCTCAAAAAACTGATCTTCATTGAACAAGGAACGTGCCTTGTTGCGGCTTTCCGCCTGCGGCGAAATAAGCGATACAATTACCACTAAACCAGCGTCAACCATCAATTTACTCACCTGCGCTGTGCGCTGTACATTGGTGGCACGGTCTTCTGGCGAGAAACCTAGATCGCTGTTCAAACCAAGACGCAAGCTGTCGCCATCCAGCACGGCAGTGTGAATACCCTTGCGACGCAAAGCATCGTCAAGCGCGAATGCGAGCGTGGTTTTCCCCGCACCGCTCAAGCCGGTGAACCACACCACGCATGCGGCATGCCGCTTTATCAATTCATGCTGGCACGGGGAGCTCATTTTGCGCACAGGTGATCAGTTGCGGGTGTTGGGCTTCATCCAGGTTCATGATCACCCCATTTTGACAATCTGGAATGACAACGGTATCAAAAAACTCGCGTGCAGCACCTTCAAAAGTAACCGCTTGAATAACCTGGCCTGTTTTCAAATTAACGGCGATCAGTTGGCAACGGTCTGGCATTCGCAGCGCTTTCAAGCGGTCATGCAAGGGGAAGTTGGGTATGTAGCCATCGTGCCTCGGTTTGCTGATACCAAAAATTGCATAATCGCCAACAAAGCTTAAACCCCGACCATACCCACCCACGAATGCAATGCAATCATAGCGTCCGCTTGCCAGGTCAATACGCCCTATTTCGCCAGCACCGCTGTTTAAAACATACAACTCGCCGTTGTACAAACGTGGGCTGTGTGGCTGAACCAACCCGGTGCACACGGCCTCTTGATCGCTTGTTGACCAAACCTGCCCACTGTTGAATGGCAAGTTGCGCCAACCTTGTGGCTCGGCGGTTGCAGCAAACATGCTGACGTATTTCAATTCACCTTGGTCCATACAAAGACCATTGAGGTGGCAACAATCCTCGGGGGTTAATTGGGTAATGAACTTGGGTTGCCACACGGGCTTGAAGCTGTGTACCGGGCTAAGCGATGCAACACAACCGTAGCGCGCTGCGACAAACAGCGGCTGCCCATGTTGATCAAAATCCAGTTCATGGGTATCCAGATCGCCCGTGAAATGAATACTGCGCGGGCTGTAGCTACGCTGGTAAACCGGACTGGACACTTGTGGGTGAGCCAGTAAATCGTAATACAGGCGAATGTCTGTTTTACAGGCCACCGCCAGGTGGTTGCCATGAATGGCCATGCCCATGCACAGGGGAAACTTGACCACATGAAAATTCAAACTGCCAGAGTTTTGCGCACTCAACACATGCAAGTCACCCATGCTGCGTGTGCCCAACAAAACTGTGAAACCGAGCTGTTGCTGCAACGCCACCCACTCGGGATCACAATGCACTTGCGTATGCGCTAGAGGGTTGGTTGGCTGAACAAGCTGGTTTTGCACTGTCGCACCTTCGTTTGAAGAATGATAGGAACAGAACCAGATTATTCGAGCCTGAAGGTTTCGCCTTCACCCTTCGCGGTTACCCCATTTTGATCCAGCTGGCTTTGATCGATTTGCCCGCCGCGATCACCTTCACCTGATTGCCTTCGGCATACAGTTCAATGCCCTCGCTGGCGACTGATACTACTTTGGCTTGCCCGGCATTCACGATCACGGTTGCAGTGGCATAGCTGCCATCGAGTGCACTGGTGCTGACGGTGTAGTGACCATCTGATTTGGCAGCAAACAGCACGGCGGGCAAACCCACCCCGGCATAAACCTGAGCCGACCCTGTATTCACTTGTTCGGCCTGCACCGTATTGGCTACAGCTGAATTGGCCTTTAAGTTATTCACTTCCAGGTCTGCAATTCGCGCCATTTCAGCTTCAAGCCGTTGCGAATAAACTGAATTTGCACGCAACTGCTGCGCTGTGAAATTGCTGACCTTCAACTCAACTGCATTCACGGTCAGCAGCGAACCGTCTGCCGACTCGCTGAAGTTTTTTGCCCAGCGTGAATTGATGTTGTTGATCAAATCTGAATTGTTTTTCACTTGTCCATCCAGCGTGAACAAGGCGTCATCCAGCCGCTCAATTGCGACTGAATTGGTTTGAATGGCCACAGCATTCTCGGCAATTTTCTGAATGTTCAAATCAATTGCAGTCTGCATGCCGTCCATGCGTTTACTGGCATCAGTTCTCCAGCTTTCAAGCGATGTAATACGAGTGTCATGTTGATTAATGCGGTCATCCAGCACTGTGATTCGCTGGCCTTGGTCTGCGACTGTTTTGTCGAGTACTTTGACCTGCTTGCTTAACTGGCCAACACCCATGGCTGCCATGGCACCCAAGGCGCTGTAGTCCACCGACATCATGCCGTCAGCGCGAGTGGCCACCGCCTCAGGAAACAGGCTCTGAATTTCTTGCGCAATAACACCAATGCGACGCCCCAGGTTGGGATTGGCCAGGTATTCGTAACTGTAAGTTTGCAGTTGTTCAAGCCGGCCTAAAACAGAACCCGAATCTTGCGCCTGAATATTGGTTTTAAGCCTGCGATCGGAACTGACGTTGAAGGCTGTGGCTTGCATGTAACCACTTGCGATGACATCGCCATTGCCTGCTACGCGGAATACAGGATTGAAGGAATCATCTGAGTTCAAACGACCCACTTGAAATTCATCTGTGGTTCCGGTTCCAAAAGTATTCGCATTGTCACCAATTCCAATTCGCAACAACGATTGATCGGATGCCGTGTTGGTTCGATATATACCGACAGTGTCTGTGCCCTCCTGATTACCACCAAAACGCAGCAGTTGGTTCGAAGACACTTGAGCACCGCCCGTTGCGTACAACATGGATGAAAAATTGGAGACACCCGCGACATGAAAAATGGTGTTGGAAATAGTGTCGTTGCGCGATGTTGTTCCAATGACCACCTGATCATTCACGGAAGAGACAACACCATCTTTGCCCGCACCCAAAGCGCCCAGCACCAGCGTATTTGAAGTCGTAACACGTGCGAAGGCACCAATTGCAGACGCATAATTCAAATTGTTCAGCAAAACATCGGTCGAAGTTCCGATACCCATGTTGTAGCTACCAGTAGCATTACCAAACAGCGCGTTTTTACCCAAGGCCAGGTTTGCATTGCCCGTTGTGTTGGAGTAAAGCGAGTTCAAACCCACCCCAGTGTTGTCAAAGCCTGTTGTGCTACCGAACATGGAAAAAGTACCCAAAGCCGTGTTGTTCAAACCTGTGGTGTTGTTCTGCAAGGCGTTGCGGCCCAGTGCTGCGTTGTTGTAACCCGTGGTGTTGAATATAAGGCTGTTGTAGCCCAAGGCACTGTTGTTGTAACCGGTGCTGTTGGTGAGCAAGGCATTGCGGCCTACTGCAATGTTGTAATAACCCGTGGTGTTGTTGTACAAGGCACCACGACCCATTGCTGCATTGGAATGGCCTGTCGTGTTCTCGAACAAGGCATTGTCGCCCACCGCTGTATTTTCATTGCCAGTGGTGTTTTTCAACATTGCGTTAACACCGATCGCCACGTTGCTAGAGCCTGTGGTGTTGGCTTGCAAGGCATTAAAACCCATCGCCACATTTCGCTCGCCCAGAGTGTTGCTCAGCATGCTGTTAGTACCAAATGCGCTGTTGTAATCGCCACTGGTATTGGCCAGCAGGGCATTCACACCAAACGCACTGTTCTGAAAACCATCTGTGTTGTTCAACAATGCATTTGCACCCACTGCGGTGTTGCGGTACCCCGTGGTTGTATTTCGTTGCGAGTTATAGCCAATTGCAATGTTTTGATGACCAGTAGTGTTGTTGTACAAGGCATCTGGACCAACGGCTACGTTTTGATAACCAGCGGAGTTGGTGTACAAGGCATTGTCGCCCACTGCCACGTTTTGATAGCCCGTGGTATTGGAAAACAAGGAATTTGTACCCAGCGCATTGTTTTGTGTGCCGCTGCTGTTACTGAAAAGCGCGTTCACCCCAACCGCATTGTTGCGGTTGCCGGTGGTGTTGGCATTCAGTGCATTTACGCCTACACCGGTATTGTCATAGCCTGTCGTGGTGTTCACCATGGCGTACACACCGATTGCCGTGTTTGCATAACCTGTGGTGTTGCGGTTTAAACTGTAAGTGCCTACTGCAGTATTGTTTGAACCTGTGCTGTTCAGGGTGAGTGCATTGAAGCCTACACCCGTGTTGAAAATACCTTCGGTATTTATTGCACTGGGCGACAAACTGGTCAGTACTCCCTCGCCAATTGCGATATTGCCTGCACGGGGGTCTGCGTCCAGCGCGTTGACACCCAGAGCCAAACTGCTTTGCGGGTAGGCAGCGCCCACCGTGCTTGCAAATGTAAGTGCAGTATCAATATTTGCCTTATTCACTGGTGCGATTTGTTCACCGTTCACATACAGGCTTTGAACATCAACGCGACCTGTAAACACTGCGGATTGATCGGGTTTCAGCGTAAGCACGGTGTTGTAGGTTTGGTCGCCTACTCCGCCAGAACCACCTTGGCCAACACGGAATACCAAACCGTCCTCTGCACCACCTGCATCAATTGAAGTTTTCCGCCCACGGGTATAAATGCGAAGATGATCCCAGCCTGCATCATCTACGGAAGACATCACACGCAGATCACGCAGCTGCGTGTAGTTTGCAGCAGTACCCGTGTTCAGAAATACATTGCCCGATGCGCGCAGCCCGCCAGTCACCTGAAGTTTATTGCCGCTGCCATCATCGCCAGTTGCACCCATCACGATGTTATCGATGGTGCGGCCCAGAACAACCGTGTTGGAAGTGGTTACCGAAGAATCATTACCAATGGTAACTGCGTAAGAAAGCGCGTCGCCTATTGTTGCGCTATTACCCAAGGCGATGTTGCTGGTGCTGGTCAGGGTGCCATTGCCAGCCAGGTCCCCGATCAAAATATTGCGACTGCCGGTGGTAATTGTATTGCCTGAACGGTGACCTATCGCAATATTCGTATTACCAGTGGTTAACGCGGGCATGGCATAGTGGCCCAGCGCTGTGTTGGATGCACCCGCACGCAACTCGCCAAACGTGCTGTTACCCACCGCCGTGTTGTACTGACCTTCTGAGTAATACAGGGTGTTGGTACCTACGGCGACACTTTCTGAAGCAGTAGCCCTGAACATTGAAAATGCACCAATCGAAGTCACATAAGCGCTGGTACTAATGGTGTCTGCGGCGTAAGCGCCAATGGCGGTGTTGTAAAAGCCCGTGGTGTTGCCATTCAAGGCTGCATCACCCACTGCCGTGTTGTAGTAACCCATGGTATTGCGGCCCAGGCCAAACTGCCCAACCGCCACGTTGCTACTGCCGGTTGTATTGGCCATAAGTGCATAGGCACCCACCGCCACGTTGTCATCGCCTGTGGTGTTGGCCTGCAAGCTGTAGTATCCGTTGGCGGTGTTGTAACTTCCAGTGGTGTTTGAGTACAAAGACCAGGCACCCGAGGCAGTGTTGTAGTACCCGGTGGTATTGCTGTACAGGCTTTTGTAACCCAGTGCAGTGTTTTCATCGCCGTAGTCGTTGCTGTACAACGCTTGATAACCCACGCCAGTGTTCCAGGTACCAGATTCAGTTCCGTAACCAGTGGTTGCCATTTGCCCAAGCACACCGTCTCCCACCGCAACGTTGCCAGCATTCTTCCGACCCGCCAAGGCGCCAACACCAAGGCCAAGGTTGGGTTCTGCATAGAAAGCAGAACCCGTGTCGCTGGCATATGAAAACGCAAAGGTTGCAGGTACACCCAGTACGCTTAGTGAACTAACATCTACATTGCCAGTGAAACGAGCGTTGCCTGTCACTTGCAAACGATTGCCGCTAAGATCGTCGCCAGTTGCGCCAATTACAGTGGTATCAGTAATGCGGCCCAGAGTAATCGTATTGGATGTGGTGACAAGCGCTTCCGATCCCAATGCCGTGGCGTAATTCAACTGTGTGGCCACACCCGGCAAGGCATTCGCGCCTAGGAAAGTATTGTTACTGCCCGAGATATTCGCATTGGTGTTGTCGAATGCAGAATTTGCATAACCAGCATCGTCACCCAAGGCTACGTTACGCGAGCCAGTTGTATTGCCACGCAAGCTGCTTTGACCAATCGCCACGTTTCTGAAACCAGTCGTGTTGCTTCGCAAAGAATCGTCACCCAAGGCAGCGTTCTTCTCACCCGTGGTGTTTAAATATAAGGCAGAATCTCCGACCGCCGTGTTGCTAATACCCGTGGTGTTATTCAATAAACTAAGGGAACCAACTGCGGTGTTGTCGCGGCCGGTGGTGTTGGCGAACAATGCCTGAGCGCCTAGCGCTGTGTTTTGATAACCTGTGGTGTTGTAGTACAGGGCTGATTTGCCCACCACCGTGTTCAAGTAACCTGTGGTGTTGCTGAACATGGCGGCTTGACCCAGCGCCGTATTGTTGTTACCGGAGGTGTTGTTGAAAGCGGCCCCGTCACCCAACGCCGTGTTGTTAGAACCTGTGGTGTTGTTGTAGAAAGCAGCATAACCAAGTGCGGTGTTTTTCAAGCCCGTTGTATTGTGGCGCAGTGCCAAGTTACCAATGGCTACGTTTTTTTGACCTGATGTGTTGCTGTTAAGGGAATAGAATCCAATTGCCAAATTGGCCCCTAAACCAGAGGCAGGTGATGCCAAAGCGCCCGCGCCAATCGCGATATTCGGCTCGGAAACGCCCCCAGAATAATCACCAAGTACCAAGCGAGTTGCAGAAACAGTACCGCTGGCAATGACATCGCCATTGCCTGCAACACGGAAGACTGGTGTGTAAGTGACTTGATCACCTTCCAATCGACCAATCTGAAACTCATCGGCCTGCGGATGCCCAAAGGTAACCGGATTGTCACCGATTACCACGCGCATCAATGTTTGGTCACCTGCAAAATTGGATCGATAAATAAACTGTGAGTCGGAATTCTCAAAATCTCCACCGAAGCGCAATTTCTGATCTGTGGGAATAAGCACGCCACCTTGAAAGTTGACTGCACCACTGAAGGTCGCATTTGCTGCGTATAAATCGCCATTCAAATTCACATTGCCTTCCACGTACAACTTGGTATTTGGGAAAGTGTCGTTGCGTGCAGTTGAGCCGATTACGATTTGGTCGTCAATTCTTGAATAGATTGAGTTTTTGTTCACACCCAAAGCGCCAAGCACCACAGTATCAGAAGTACCTACGCGCGAATCAGCACCAATCGCACTGGCGTAATTCAGAGCGCCACTCAACACATTGGCCTGATAACCCAGCGCCGAGTTTCGATTGCCGCTGACATTGCCGAACAGGGAGTTAGCACCAACCGAAGAGTTCTCAGCACCTGTGGTGTTGAAGTACAAGCCATAGGCTCCCACGGATGCGTTGTAGTAACCTGTTGTGTTGAGGTAAATCGATGCCTGCCCCACACCCGCGTTTTGATGTCCCTCGGTGTTGTAATGCAAGGCAGCCTGCCCCACCATGGCATTTCGATAACCCGTGGTGTTGTAGTACATGGCACCACGACCCAAAGCAACGTTTCGATAGCCAGTGGTGTTATTGTGCAATGATGCGACCCCTAGAGATGTATTACCACTGCCCGTGGTGTTCATTCGCATGGCGTCGTAACCAATCGCGGTGTTTGCCGTGCCTGTGGTATTCGACAACATCGATTGCGAACCCATCGCAGTGTTGTAATAACCCGTGGTGTTGGAATACAGGCTTTTGTAGCCCACAGCGGTGTTTTCATCACCATAGTCGTTGCTGTACAGGGCCTGATAACCCACGCCCGTGTTCCAGGTACCCGACTCATCGTAATACCCAAGTGTGGCCATTCTCCCCAATACATCCATACCGATGGCCACATTGCCTGCATTTTTTCGACCCGCCAAGGCGCCGGTTCCCAGCCCAAGATTGGGTTCAGGGTAAAAAGTTGAACCTGTATCGCTTGCATACTGAAACGCCAATGTGGCGGGCACGCCCGCTTGGCTAATCGAGGCTACATCAATATTTCCATTGAACATTGCGCCTGCAAATGTAGGTGTGCTGGTGGTGGCAATGTCTTGCGGCAAACTAAGTATCACATCGCCATTGGCGGCACTAGCAGTAATCTGGTTGTTGGTGCCGGTAATACTGAGTACGCCTGTGTTGGAAATGGTGATGCTGCCAGCACCGTTAAGAACACCAATTCCGTTGCCAGCGCTGATTGCGCCCAAAGCAAAACCCGCGCCGGTACCAATCAGCAAACTACCCTGCGCAGCGGCACTTGAATCAACGCCGGTGCCACCAAACGCAGCGCCCAACACACCGCTGTTCACATTGCTTGCATTCAGGTCGGTTAAAGCTGCGCCATTGCCAATAAAACTGTTGGCAGTGACGCTGCTGGTAAATGTGGCAGCGCTTCCAGACAACGCACCCGTGATGGTTGCACTTGCAGCTTGAAAATCAGCCACAGTAACTTTGCCCGTGGTGTAAGCAATTGCACCTGCACCGTTGGCTGCGGAATCGTCATTGAATTTGCTGGCATCCACAGGCTGCCAGGCACCACCCACGTAGCTGTACAATTTGTTGGTTTCCAGCACCAGGCGAATGTCACCTTCCTCACCTGGCATCGCGGTTAATTCGGCATAGGTACCCACAGCACTTTTAAACTGTTTGGACGATGTTTGCGAAGGTGCAGTCACCTGCACATAATCGTCGCCCAAGCCCCTGCGATTGGCGAGAATATAGGCGCAACTCGTTTCCATGCTGCCGTTCAACCCAGGCGACACCACGGCATACACCAACGGATTTGCCACACCCTGCCCGGCCAGAAAACTGCTGTTGGATGTGGAAGCGCTGTTGTCCCAGGCGCAGTAGCCCAAAGGCCTGCCAGCACCATCTCGCTGAGGCAGATTAACCGATGAGGGAACCGAGCCCATGTCCACCGGGTAACCACCCACTACGGCACCCATTTCACTGGCCCTTAATGCACCATTGAACTCGGCCACATAGCCTTGCATGCCTTGGCTTACCTGAGCCACGGTGTTTTTCAAGGTGAACTGGCGAATAAGCTGCGTAGCAGTAAAAGCGGCCGCAGAATCGCCTGAACGGCCCACCGCAGGCGAAATGACAGCAGCACCCAAACCGAGCGCCACCAGGTAAGGCAAGGCATGTTGTACGGCCAAAACAATGGGTTTCGGTTTGAAATTGATCGGGCTAACTGTGGGCTTGTTCTTTTTCATGTGAACCTCTAGTTCAAAACCGCAAACACAATTTCATCGCCATTGGCGATGATTGAACCGTCGTACTGACGAAGCAAACGTTCTCGGGTCGCTGCTGCGCCACCGCTGAGTCGCGGTATTAATCGAAGCCGTATGCCGCCAGCCTCGGTGTGTTCATACACCCACTCCTCGAAATCGGGTGGGCTGACTGGCAATGGAATTCCGTCTGGCATTAAGGCGAGAGACAAAGGCCCATTCGGCGTGGGGCAGGCCACAGCTGAAATAACCGCAACATTGCCTGTTGTGGCCGGAGCCGGGTAGGCGTGGCGTGTATCGAACTGAGCATGATCACCATCGGGATACACTGCTGCGCACAACATGATTTTTCCTTTGATGACTTCAAGTTGCACAGCAACCTCATTGACTGTGTCTTGAACCGATTGCCCCTGTTGGGTATTGGTGCTCAAACGTGCATAGGCAGCACCCACAATGGCCAGCAAGCCAATGCCGTACAAAATGTAGGAAGCGATGAATCCGCTTTGTTGCTGAAAGAATTTCCTGTTCACGATTTTTTAACCTCGGTTTCTCGCACGAATTTCGGTACATACCGGGTTAACGGGTGAATATATACAGACCCACATCCCTTGCTTTGGTGAAACACGGCGAAAAAAAAGCCCGCTGTTGCGGGCTTGGTGAAGGTGCAGTGATTTAATTTTCCTGAACAACCTTGAAATACACAAACTTATTGTCTGCAGTTTTTATACATCCTTCTGGCCATCCAGACGCATCCGCTGGCGCCGGAGTTGTAATCGCTGAAATTCCACCGTCAGTACCTGCAAGCCAGTCTGACAAAGCGTTGCTTGCTGACGGAATGATGTTACTACCGTACAACAGCGTATTCACTCGACCGCATACATCCTCACGCAAGTCGGGCAAGATCACCATGGGATCTTTTTCTGTTGTTGCCAACAATTTACCCGCTGTGTCTTTGTTTATGTACCAGTGCCCAGCCGATGGCGCAGTGGGCGCTTTTATGGTCGTATCCGCGCCTGCCGCAAATGCTGACGTTGGCATAATTTGAGGTGAGGCATAACGGGCAGCAGGATCGAAAAGCCCCTGGTTGGTGGCGTTCGAAAAATCTAGTGATGTTCTTACTGCAGATGAACCAAAATCACTCGAGTACCTGGCCACACCGTCGCGCAAATCACTGGCCTGTTTCAAAATTACAGACGCATTCACTTTCGCTTGTTCCACATCGGTTTGTGAAGTTGGGCTTCGGTTGGCCAGTGCAAAACCACCCAGCACTGCTGTCATCAAGGCAATGCCGAACAGCAAAGCCGCCTGGATAAAACCCGCCTGTTTTTGCTTTCGCAAAAGGGCTGCGGGATTGGAAATAGACTTCATGACGTTCTCCTTGATTACCAGTGTTGCTCAAGCCTTGTTGACTTCACTTAGTTAACCCAACTCCACTTTGGCCTGCCTGCGTGCATGCTCAAGTTCGGCGTTGAATTTTTCCAAAGCAAGGGCCTGAACAATGTCTTGCTTCAACTCTTCCACAGTGGGTTTTTTCAGCTGCCTGCTGTCCTCGATTTTCAACACCAAAAGGCCATTTCGTAATCGAAGTACTTCACTGAACTCACCCTTTTTCATTTTCGATACCACCCGCCCCAGGTTGTAAGGCAAAGCTTGGGCTGATGCGTAGCCATCACCTTGCTCGATCAGCGGCTTTAATTGATCAAGCGCATCTTTCTCCCCCTTTTTCAATTTCTCCAGGGTTCGCTGAACATCGCTTTGATCATTGCTCAGGTAATAGCTGACCTTCCACTGCTGAAAATTTTGATCGAGTACATTGGCCTCGTAATAAGCCTTGACGTCCTCATCGCTGATGGATTTGCGTAACTCGTCCATTCGCTTGGTGGTGTACAAAGTAGAGAGAACCTCACGCTCGGCCGCACGCAGGGCAGCTTTAGCCTCTGTCACATACAACTCGCGGGCACGTTCAGCCGCCACGACTTTGTTGATATAGCGGTCAATCACAATGGCGCGATCCACACCGGACTGAAGCATTCCACCGATTTCCATTTCAGTGATTTTCATACCGTTGATGCTGGCCACTTCGCGGTCCGATTGGCCATCGGAATCATCTGATGCATGAGCGCTGGCTACTGGAGAGACACCCGCGCTGGAAGATCCCTGAAACACGGTCCAACCGGCCCAAGACACCAAGCCGACCAAACCGAATGCGGCGACCCCCAGCGCAATTTTCTGTTTGGTAAACGATACGCCAATCTTGCTGTCAGACTCATTCATCGCCCTGCCCCCTTAATTTGACTTCCACTTTTTCTGTCATCCCTTTGACGAGGGCCATCGAGGCATGGCCCGAGCAACCCGCGAGACAAATTTCCTCGGCATGCCACACAACGTCTTTCGATATGCCCTGGATACTGTTCAACACATACATGAACTCGGCATATTTGGAAGGGTCGGCAATGTCAATCTGGATACCTTCGCGATTGGCAACCACTTGCACATCCGGGCTCAATCTGGCCAAAACCCTGGCGTAATCCTCATAAACCATCTTCCCGACTGGCACCCGCTTCAAGGTGAACTCAGGTAACTCCTGACTTTTTCGCTCCATCTCTGTGGCTCGCAAAAAATCGTTGACTGAAAAAGCAGCAAGAATCACCATGACCACCGCACACATCATCGCGAACACAGGTGCCAATCCCATCAGTCGACTGGCCTCGGCGACCCACAAAGCACTGTTGTTTTTCAAATCCAGTTTCACTTGACCGACTCCTTCTTGCCTTGTTTACGTACAAGAAGAAGACCTTCCATATCCCTTAGATCGGTGATCACATCACGTCCTAGCGAATCGAGGTAGTCCTGACTCACCCAACTGGGCAGAATCAACTCGAATGATTCGTCGTCCTCTCCTTTCATTCTGTATTTCTCAATCCACCCCCCGGAACGCACCACAGTGGCAGACACTTTTTGTATTCTGGAAATTTGGCGTGCCAAAGGTTGCTGCACACTGAGCTTGATCAGCGTGGCGTTCAGATCATTTTCCACAGCCTGAGCATTCAAGCCACTTGCAGCCTGACTGTTGGTATACGCGCTTGCAGCCTGCGCGCCCAAAAAAACCAAAGACGATGAAATCAACACGGCGATGGATCCCTTCATCAACAAGGCACTGAAACGCTCAGTGATACCCTGGATG
>Ga0208764_10000550_pt1 | contig 24027 bp, 28 predicted proteins | sample ETNtaG_18_FD_185762 | JGI IMG/M metagenome (GOLD analysis project Ga0208764, IMG submission 185762) | Marine microbial and viral communities from oxygen minimum zone, Eastern Pacific Ocean - ETNP201302SV91 (SPAdes) (version 2) | ecosystem: Environmental > Aquatic > Marine > Oceanic ... | reverse complement strand
TAAATTGCCATAATTGAAAATATTAGGTATGAAAGTAATAACTGTTGGAAGTAGAGTTTTTGTCACAAGTTTTCAACTGGCTGGAGTACAGGGTAAAATAGTGAATACACCTGAGAATGCATTAAAAGAAATCAAAGAAATCTATAAAGATCCTGAGGCAGGATTAATTTTACTTAGTGATGATCTTTCTAAATCAATTGACGACCAATTAACAACTCTCCGTGCTCAAAAATCTACACCATTGATCTTTGCATTACCTGCATCTGGAAGTGAAAAATCAGAGGTTGATTATAGAGTAATGCTGAAAAAAATTCTTGGTGTATAACTCTCATATACCTATTTGATATGAAAAATTCATGAAAGCTGCAATAGTTAGTGGTAATTCAAGTATTGAAATACAAAATATCCAAGATCCAAAACTTGGTCCTAGTGATATTTTGATTAAAATGTCGGTTTGTGGAATTTGTGGTTCTGATGTTGAAAAAGTATTTGGGAAATATGGCCAGCCTTCAATGAAACTTGGTCATGAACCTGCTGGAACAATATTAAAAGTTGGAGACGATGTTAGAGATTTTCAGATTGGAGATAGAGTCTTCACCCATCATCATGTAGCATGTTATTCTGAAACTTGTCATGAATGTAGTCATGGAAATGAAACAATGTGTAAAAAATATTATCAGTCAAATTTGAATCCATGTGGTTTGGCAGATGAATATGTAGTTCCTGAATGGAATGTAAAACATGGGGGAGTTCTAAAAATACCTGAAAATGTGTCATTTGAGGAAGCAGCAATGATTGAGCCATTAGCATGTTGTGTTAGAGCGTGGACAAAATTTACTTATAAGAAAAATGATTCAATGATAATTTTGGGAATTGGACCTACTGGAATTATGCATGCACTTCTTGCTAAATCGGAAAATTTTTCTAAAATTTTTTGTTTGGATCTAAATGATTTTCGTTTGAATTTTGCAAAAGAACTTGGTTTTGAAACAATTCGATCTGACGACACAACACTTTTACAACAAATTCTTAATTCTACTGATAATAGCGGTGTTGATATTGCAATTGTTGCAACTGGAAATTTAAATGCATTTCGTGATGCAATAAAGCTGGTTAGGAAAGGTGGTACTATTGTTATGTTTGGTGTACCAAGCAAGAATGCATCAATTGACATAGACATGAGCATTGTATATTCAAAAGAAATCACTATAACTACTACTTATGCGGCATCAGACAAAGATACCAAAAATGCACTATCTTTGATTTCTTCTGGTAAAGTAAATGTAAAATCATTAATTACACACAAATACACTCTAGATGATACACAGAAAGCATTTGAGCATGCAAAAACTGGAAATAATGCAATGAAAATCATTATAAAAAATTAGTAAGGCTTAAGAAAGGCATTTTTTTTTCAAGTAAAACAGAGAAAAAAAATGGACTGGGGATTAAAAAATAGAATTTCAAAAATTATCAATCCACTTGATAATCATGCATTGATGTTGGCAGTAGATCATGGATACTTTCTCGGTCCAACAGAAAAACTCGAAAACCCAGAAAAAACAATTAAACCGATTGTGAGATATTGTGATTCTTTAATGTTAACTCGTGGTGTTCAGCGTACATCAGTTGATCCAGCATATCCAGTTCCTATTGTTTTACGTGTATCTGGTGGTTCAAGTATTATAGGTGACGATCTTTCTAATGAACAAATCACTACTAGTATTAAAGAAGCAATAAGGCTTAACGCAAGTGCCGTTGCAATGTCTATTTTTGTAGGTTCTAAATTTGAACATCAGTCAATTGTAAATTTGGGTAGATTAGTTAATGAAGCTGAAGAATATGGAATTCCTGTTTTAGCAGTAACAGCCGTAGGAAAAGATATGGGCAAAGATGCAAGATATCTATCATTAGCATGTAGAATTGCTGCTGAACAAGGTGCACATATTGTAAAAACATACTTTTGTGAAAATTTTGAAAAAGTAGTTGAATCATGTCCTGTACCAATAATTATCGCAGGTGGAAAAAAACTACCTGAGAAAGAAGCATTAGAATTAGCATACAACGCCATAAAGGCGGGAGCAGTTGGAGTTGATATGGGTCGTAACATATGGCAATCGGATAATCCTGTTCCAATGATTAAAGCAGTACGTGCAATAGTTCACAGTGATAATACAGTAGAAGAAGCATATCAATTATTTACTAAATTATGTAACGAAACAAAGAATTCATCAAAGAAACCATTCAACAAAAATCAAAACAGTTCAAAGAAACCATTCAACAAAAATCAAAACAGTTCAAAGAAACCATTCAACAAAAATCAAAACAGTTCAAAGAAACCATTCAAAACAACTCAATAGATATACTATAATCTATTTATTAATTTTTGATAGATGTATATGAATAATTTTCCATGTTGGTTTTTTCCATAGAACAAATGTCGCTCTTCCTATAATTGTAATATGTTCACCAGTATACGCTTTGTTATCCACAAGCATTCCTTTTTGCATTAATTCGAACGCTAAAATTGCTGAATCATTAAAAATACTAATCTTAGGATTTTTTATTTCATAATCATAATCTGAAATACTAACAAATCTAAGTTCTTCTAACGCTATTGATGTTTTGTAATCTTTCAAATCATAAGGTTGAACATCACTAAAACTTGAAAAATTTGTATCATCTAATTGTATTTCTTTTAATTTACTCAAATCTTTTGTTTTCCCTATTTCAAAAAATGTTTCAACGATTTTGATAATATCTTCTCTATCTGACATATGATCATTTGTAATCAAAAAAGAATGTTTATTAGTGGATCTATTAGTTGAAGATTGCAAATGCAGAAATTTAGTTCAAATAGCACAGTAGGTATTCTTTTGCTAGTTGGTCTGGTACTCTAGTCTATAACCAGAAATTTAAAATAATTAAAATTATGGTGATTTGAAAGTTGAATAATAATATGAATGACAATATGATTGGCGCAAGAGCATTAATGGTAGCCCTAGAAAAAGAAGGTGTTAAGGAAGTCTTCGGTTTACCGGGTGGTGCAAACTTACCTATGTATGATGAATTGTACAAAAGTAATATTCGTCATATATTGGTAAGACATGAGCAAGATGCAGCCCATATGGCAGATGGTTTCGGTAGAGTTAGTAGAAAACCAGGAGTATGTTTTGCTACTTCTGGTCCAGGTGCAACAAATTTGTTAACAGGTATAGCTACTGCACAAGCTGATTCTGCACCAATGGTTGCAGTAACTGGTCAAGTTCCAGTTGCAATGATTGGTAAGGATGCTTTTCAAGAAAGTGATATTATTGGAATGGCAAATCCAGCTGTAAAATATTCTTATCAACCAAGAACACCTGAAGAAATTCCAGAAGTTGTTAAACAAGGTTTCTACATTGCTGAAACAGGTAGACCAGGTCCTGTCTTACTTGATATTCCAAAAGATGTTCAACAAAATGAAGGTAAATTTACATTTCCAGATGAAGTTAGAATACCTGGTTATCACCCATGGACAGATCCCGACATTCCTAGTATAGAAAAAGCAATAGAATTACTTTTGTCAGCAGAAAAACCAATAATTTTAGCAGGTGGTGGAGTAATCATATCATCAGCATTTGCAGAATTACAATCTATTGCTGAAATGTTAATGATACCTGTTGTCACTACTTTCAAAGGAAAAGGGGCATTTCCTGAAAATCATCCATTATCATTAGGACCTATAGGAATGCATGGTCATGCTGAGGCAAATAAAATAATGACTGAAGCTGATTGTGTACTAGCTATAGGAACTAGATTCTCAGATCGTTCTGTAGGAACATTTGAAGAATTTGAAAGAAATTTGAAAATTATACATATGGATGTTGATCCTGCTGAAATTGGAAAAAACCAAACTACGTCTGTTGCAGTGGTAGGTGATGTACAAGCATCTTTGCGAATAATGGTAAAATTACTTCTCAAAAAAGCATTGAAAAATAATGATGGTAGTCCATGGTCAAAGCATGTTAAAGAGGTTAAAGATTATTGGCGAGAAAATTTAAAATTACATCCAGGTGAAATGGGTGCCGCTAAAATTTTAAGGAAACTAAGAGAGATTTTACCAAAAGAATCTATCGTAACAACTGAAGTTGGTCAACATCAAATGTGGGCATCATTATTTTATGATGTTATACAACCAGGTACATTTTTCAGCTCAACTGGTTTGGGTACAATGGGTTGGGGGTTTCCAGCTGCAATAGGTGCAAAAACTGCACGTCCTGATGTTCCAGTAGTTGACATTGCTGGTGATGGAAGTTTTAACATGACAGAACACTCACTTGCTACATCAGTCTTAGAAGACTTGCCAGTTATTGTTTTTTTAATTAATAATTACTCATTAGGAATGGTTGCTCAATGGCAAAGAACATTTTATGACAGACGCATGATTGGCATTGATTTAAAAAAATGCCCGGATTATGTTAAATTAGCCGAATCATACGGTGCGCAGGGCATTCGTGCACAATCAATGGATGAGCTTGAAAAAGCAATAAAATCTGGATTAAATAGCGACGTTGCAACTGTTATTGACATTCCAATAGATCCTGAAGAAGATGTCTTACCATTTGTTGCACCTGGAACATCATTAAAGGACATGATATTACCATCATAGTGATTACAATGTGGGCAATATTATCAATCAAAGTTGAAAACAAACCAGGAATATTATTCAAGGTAACTCATCTTTTCCGGTCTAGGAATTTCAATATAGATAGTGTATCTGTAGGAATAACTGAAAACCCAAAATATTCTAGAATGACTATAACCACTATAGGTGATGAAAAACAAATTGCACAAATAGTAAAACAACTTGATAAGATGATTGATACTATAGAAGTTCGTAGATTAGATGAAAACAATACAGTGTATAGGGAATTAGTCATGTTCAAGATAAAAGTGAGTAAACCAGAAGATAGTATGGAAATTAACAAATTGGCTAGTGCATATGGTGCAAAAATTCATGATGCAAAAAAAGAATCAATTATGGTAGAAATTACATCTACCCCACATGAAATTTCGGCATTTGAAGAATTAGCTAAAAAATTTGGAATATTAGAAATAGCACGTACTGGAATTACCGCCTTACAAAGGAGTAAACATTGAAAGTTAGAATATTTGATACCACGTTAAGAGATGGTGAGCAAACTCCAGGCGTTTCACTTTCTCCTGAAAAAAAACTCAATATTGCTAAAAAATTAGATGCATTGGGAATTGATGCTATTGAAACTGGATTTCCTGTAATTTCAGACGGAGAGCGTAAAGCAATAAAAATGATTACTAGCGCAAATTTAAATTCAGAATTATGTGGATTGGCAAGAACAAATAGAAAAGATATTGATGCAGCCATTGATTGTGGGTTAAATTACATACATACATTCATTGCAACATCTGATATTCATTTGGAGTATAAATTAAAAATGACACGTGAGCAAGCATTAGAAAAAGCAATTGATGCTGTAGAATATGGAAAATCACGTGGCTTACAAGTAGAATTTTCTGCAGAGGATGCAACTAGAACTGATAGAGAATTCTTAAAACAAGTTTTTGGTGAAGTAGCAAAAGCAGGTGCAGACAGAATCGATATTCCTGATACTGTTGGATATTCAACTCCACAGTATATTGCAGAAATTACTAAAGATGCGATTGAGGCAACAAAATTACCAATTAGTGTACATTGTCATAATGACTTTGGATTAGCAGTGGCTAATGCCATTTCCGGAATTCAAGCAGGCGCACAATGCGCACATGTTACAATCAATGGAATTGGTGAACGTGCAGGAAATGCATCATTAGAAGAATTTGTAATGGCATTGAATAGTTTACAGTTTGAACAAAAATGGGAAACTAATATAGACACTAAATTACTTTATGAAACCTCTAGATATGTATCAAAGATAGTTGGGATCTCAGTTCAACCAAATAAGGCCATTGTTGGTGAAAATGCATTTGGTCACGAATCAGGCATACACACACATGGTGTATTGAATAATCCTTTAACATATGAGCCTATTAGTCCTGAAATTGTTGGTAGAACTCGTTGGTTACAAGTAGGAAAACATGCTGGAATTCATGGAATGAATGCAATGTTAAAAGAATATGGTATAGTACCTAATGAAATACAAACAAAACAAATTCTTGAAAAGGTAAAAAGTATTGGTGATCAGGGAAAACAAGTTACAGAGGTTGAATTACTTTCTCTTGCAAATGAAGTTATTGGTGAAAACAAATTAAAACGAATTGTTCAACTTGCAGGATTTTCTGTATCAACAGGTGTTGGTACAATGCCATATGCATTTGTTAAGTTAAATATAGATGGAAAAGAAATGGTTGCTACAGATTATGGTGTGGGTCCTGTTGATGCTGCATTAAATGCGATTCAAAAGATTACTGGACAAGTAACCGATGAAGTTAGATTAAAAGAATACAGATTAGATTCTATATCTGGTGGTGCTAATGCATTATGTGAAGTCACTGTAAAAGTTGAAGATGCACGTGGAAATATAATTTCATCAAAATCAATTGGTGAAGATATTGTTACTACTAGTGTTCAAGCAATGGTTGACGGTATTAACAGAATAATGTTGAAGAGTCTTTTAAGAGAAAACAAAGTTTAATCATTAGAAAAATAAAAAGATGTTGAAATGTATAATATATCATTAATCACGGGTGATGGGATTGGTCCTGAATTGTCAGAATCAGTTATTTCTGTATTAGAGACAATACATGATAAATTTGATGTTAAAACAAAAATAACTTCATTGGAAGCGGGTGATATAGCATTAGAAAAATTTGGTCATGCTTTACCTGATGAAACTTTTCAATCAATCCAATCATCTGATGCGTGTTTGAAAGCACCAGTTGGTGAGAGTGCAGCTGATGTAATTGTAGTTCTTAGAAGGAAACTTGATCTTTATGCAAACATTCGTCCAGCAAAATCATACCCAAATACACCCGCATTACGAGATGATATTGATTTAGTTATAGTAAGAGAAAATACTGAGGATCTTTATACAGGGGAAGAATTCATGGTTGATGATTCTGCAGTAGCATTGAGAATAATCACTGAAAAAGCCTCAAAAAGAATAGCAAGGCACGCGTTTAATACAGCAATTCAAAGAAACAAGAAAAAGTGTGTTACGTGTGTTCATAAATCGAATGTAATGAAAATAACAGATGGATTATTTGCTAAAAGTTGTGAATCTATTGCAAATGAATTTTCTGATGTAAAATTTGATCACATGTACGTTGATGCGTGTGCTATGAATTTGATTAGACAGCCACATGAATTTGATGTTATAGTAACTAGTAACTTATTTGGTGATATACTATCAGATGAATCCTCACAGGTAGTTGGAGGATTAGGAATGGCTCCTGCTGCAAATTTAGGAGATGATTTTGGTTTGTTTGAACCTGTACATGGTGCAGCATTTGATATAGCAGGAAAACATATTGCAAATCCAACATCTTTCATATTATCTGTTAAGATGATGTTAGAGTGGTTAGGAAATAAAAATAATGATCAGAATTCAATTTTTATTGCAAATAAATTAGAAAATGCAGTATTAGATGTTTTACAATCTAAAATAACTACTAAAGATGTTGGTGGTAATACATCAACTATGGAATTTACTAAAGAAATCACCAATAAATTAATTTCCTAAAATTAATTATTGTTTTTTTCTGGTATTCCAGCCTTTAACTGATGCATAGCTTCTCTTTAGAGAGGCTAAATCATGTCCTATCCAACCCAGTTTAGCTGCTCTACTACGTTGTTCATGTGACGTGCTCATACACCATCATAATTTCTTATGATCATTAATTGTTCTAGTCATTATTGATTGGTTTTTTGATCTATTTTTTTGTAGTAAATATTATTGTGAACTAGTCTTTTGTTTTTTTGATATCTGACGCAGGAGGGTTTAGAGACCAGAAAAACAACATTAAACAAATTGGTATCATTATCAAAACTGCCGCAGTCAATGTTATCCAATAAAACATCGGTTCAAATCCTGGAATGAAAGGTCCTGGATATACTGTATACAACCATAAAAATCCTATAAATCCGAGTAAAATCTTGTTTTTCTTTAAAATCTGTGAAGCATTAAGCCTTCTTTTTTGTATGAAGCATTGTTTACATCTGGAATAATCATCAACCAAGCAAGATGTGCAGCATCTTTTTTCACAAAAATAGCAATTTCTCTCTCCAAACGTTGAACCACAAAATTCACACTGTTTCATATATCAAATCTGTTTGTATCAGATAAAAAAATTGTTAATTTTATGGTTTAAGTCTATCAGGATCACGAGGATAAAGAACTACTTCTCTAACATTATCAATTCCTATTAGAACAGTCATTAGTCTATCTAATCCTAAACCCCACCCTGAATGTGGAGGCATTCCCCATCCAAATGTTTTCAGATGTTCTTCAAAGTTTGCAGGATCCAAATCCTGTTCTTTTAATCTAGATTTTAGCTGTTCTGGATTATGTAATCTCCTTCCACCAGATGATAATTCAAGATATCCATATTGCAAGTCAAATGAACGTGATAGTGTGATATCATCATCTTTTTCATGAATGTAAAATGGTTTTAGTTTCATTGGCCAGTCTGTCAAAAAGAAAAATCCAGGATGTTTCTCTCCTAAACTACGCAAATGTGAATCTTGCAAATCTTCTCCAAACTCTAACTTGATATCTAAATTGCTTAATTCATTTAATGCCTGTGTATATGTGACTCTTTCAAATGGTGAATCTGGGATTTTTATTTCACATCCAATTTCTTTTTGCTCTATTTTACAAGTTTCAGATGTATTTTTGAAAACATCTATTATGATTGATTCTAAAACATTCATGACATCTGTATAATCCATCATTGCAGCTTCAATGTCTACACTTGTGAACTCACTCAGATGTCTACCTGTATGTGATTTCTCTGCTCTATAAAATGATGAAATTTCAAATACTCTTTCTAATCCAATTGTCATTTGCTCTTTGTATAGCTGTGGGCTCTGAGCTAAGTATGCTTTTTTCCCAAAGTAATCCAGACTAAACAAATCTGCTCCACCTTCACTTGCACTACCAATAATTTTTGGTGTGTTAATTTCAATGAATTTTTTTTTGATTAACGTCTCCCTTATCGATGCTAAAACTTTACTTCTCAGTTTAAAAATCGATGCAGTTTTTTGATTTCTCATATCCAACGCTCTTGAATTTAGACGATTATCAATATCACTTTCTAACCTTCCTATTGGATCTATAGGAAGAGGATATTCTGCTTTTGCAAGAATTTGTATTTCTATTGCTAAAACTTCAAAATCGAAGTCTTTTGCTTTACTTGCTTGTATTTTACCTGAAATTCTTACAACACTTTGTCTGTTTAGTCCTTCTAGCAAGCTCATGGAATCTCCTTTAACAATTACCTGGCACATTCCTGTGACATCTCTAATTGTCAAAAATGCCATTTTGCCAAGTTTTCGAAGATCTACTACCCAACCTCCAAAGAGAACATCTTTACCTTCCATGGATGAATTTAGATCTTCAATAAGATGTGTTCGTGAAATATCCATGTAATGATGAAAATACACACAAGTAAAAACTTAATCTAACCTGTTCTAAATGTGAATATGACTTTTATTTCGGTTGAAAATTTGACCACAAGATATAATGTTTCAAAAGGATTGGTGTATGCCCTAGAAGATGTCAGCTTTGCAATTGAGAAAGGAGAATCGATTGGAATTGCAGGTGAAAGTGCATGTGGTAAGAGCACACTTGGTTTATCCATTATTCGAATGGTTTCAAACGGCAAAATTTATTCTGGAAAAATCCAATTTGACGGGAAATCACTGTTAGATATGTCCAATGCTGATTTTGATAAGAATATCAGATGGAAAGAAATTTCTATGGTTTTTCAAGGCGCAATGAATTCACTTGACCCGGTTTTTTCAGTTCAGCAACAATTTGAAGAAGTTCTAAAACAACATAATTTTAAGGAAAACATAAAACAAGCAATAGTCCAATCTCTGAATTCTGTTAATCTTGATGAATCTATACTAAAGAAATTTCCACATGAGTTAAGCGGAGGAATGAAACAGAGAATTGTTATTGCAATGGCTTTAATTCTGAAACCTAAGTTTGTGATTGCTGATGAACCAACAACTGCATTGGATGTCTTAATCCAAGCACAAATCATCAATCTCTTTAAAAAATTAAAAAAAGATGGACAGTCCTTCATGATAATTTCTCATGATTTATCTGTTCTATCTGAAGTTGCAGAAAAAATTGGAATTATGTATGGAGGAAGAATGGTAGAATTTGGAAATTCGTCTGAAATATTTCTTGAACCAAAACATCCCTACACAAAAGGTCTGTTAGAGTCAATTCCTGTTTTATCAAAAGAATCAAAATCAAAATTTATTCCAGGAACTCCACCAAATTTGGTTAATCCCCAAGAGGGATGTAAATTCTATGATAGATGTCCTGAAGCAATGGACAAATGCAGAAAGGACCCACCTAAAATTAAGACAAAGAGTGGTTATGTTTTATGCTGGCTTTATGAATAGCGTTTAACTATTGGAAGACAGCTATCTATTATTCGAATAATTTCAGTTCTAACAACATTTTTGTCTATAGTTATCCAAACTCTTCTATCTATCACTGAAAATCCAATTGTCTGTATCTTAGTTCTTTCTTCCCAAACAAATTCTGTTTCTCCTAGCTGTTCATCAAATTGTTCTTCAAGTTCTGTTTTGATAGCAATCTGTGCAAACTGGTATTGTGTTCTTTTTTGGTCTAATAGTGGTTCAAGATTATCTCGTCTAAAATATGCTAATAGTTCTCCTGTTTTACCAATTATTCCAACAAAGCGTATGTATGGACTAATTTTCGAAATTAAATCACATATCTCATGGTTTTCATTTTCGGTCAAATTATTATTTAATCATTTTTTCGAATATTTTAGTGATTATTATGACATTTGTTTTAGTTTAACGTTTAATACTGAAAAAAAATGTTGCTAACCATTGGATATATGGGATTTTTTTCCGTTCTTTTCACCTGAAGTTGGATATTTAGGATTAGCACTTGTGAGTTTTTTTGGTTCATTAATACCATTTGTTCCTATACCTTCATTCATTCTTCTTGTAACAATGTCGGTAGGTACTCAATTTGACATACATATTCTGGCAATATTAGCTGCAGTTACTGCAACTCTTGCAAAACAAATTATTTTTTATCTTAGCTATGGTGGTAGAAAAATTATTTCCGAAAAAACAAAAACTAGAATGTTACCATTTCAAAGATTAGTAAAAAAATATGGGGCTGCAGCTGCATTTGTAGCAGCTGCTACTCCAATTCCTGATGATCTTGTTTATGTTCCTCTAGGTCTTGCAAAATACAATCCGCGTAGATTCTTTATATCTACACTTTTAGGAAAACTTGTTTTATGTTATATTCTTGTATTATCATCACATTATCTTAGTGAATCTATAGTTGACCCAATTTTTGCTAGTTTTGGAATAACATCAACTGATGACCTAAGTAATCCATTACCAATATTAATTGGAATTATAATTTTTGCTATTTCCATGTTTCTTGTTGTTATATTGTTGCTTCGTCTGGACTGGACAAAAATTCTTGGAAGATTCTTACCATGGACATTAGAAGACGACGATCAAAAATAATCATTTTCTTCTATACTAAAATTCCATTTTTTCATGGTTCCTTTTGAAATTCCAATTCTATATTTTTTATGAATTTTTTTTATTTCTATTCCATTTGTAATATAAAGTGATGAATATTTTGTAAGATCACAGCCATTTTCTTTTATTGAAATATTTAATGCCTGTGTTAATTTTCCAGGTCCGTTTACCAAATTATCAATTTTAGTTTCCTTCCTATTTCTTTTCATGATATCAATTCCTTGCATAGGATGAATCCCTCTAATCAAAACTGCACCAGCATTAAATTTTTCATTACGTGCAACAACATTGATGCAATGATACATTCCATATGTGAAGTATACGTATGCATATCCTACTTGTTCGAACATTTTAGAATTTCTTTTAGTTTTTTTAATCGCTGCATGACTAGCTGGATCATCTGATGCACGATATGCTTCAGTTTCTGTAATTATCCCTATACATTTTTTATTACCAATTCTTCTTACTAATTTCTTACCAAGAAGATCTTTTGCAACTATTACAGTGTCACGTTGAAAAAAGTTTCTTCGTAATACCATTTTATTTCATATTAGTAATCATTTTTGTTTAATTATTGTGAGAACATCTTCATCTTGAAGTATATGATTTAATCCAACACGCTGTCCACCAAATTTTACACTTTTACCCCAAACAAGACCGAATCTAAAATCCCTTTTCATTTTTCGGTGTAATTTATTACAAACATCAAGAACTAAACTATCTTTACGTATTATCAGTGGTTCTTTAAAATCAGTTTCGCCACCTTTTGGACGCATGTATATTCTAATAAAATCTAATTCTTCATAAATTTTGTCTCGTAATTTTTCAATATTGACATTTCCATCTGCTGAAACAGCAATAACATCTGATTTAATTTTATTCTTAGCTTTTTTGAGAAATTTTTCATCAACTAAATCAATTTTATTTAAAATTGTAATTGCTTTTGCATATGTTTTATTTCCTGTAATAAAATCAACCAGTTGATCTGAATTTATATCCTCACGAATAACAACTCTAGCACTAGTATAGCCATATATGTTTAAAATCTGTTTGAATAGTTTTTCTGACATTTTCTTTAATTTTACTTGTTGTGCTATAGCAATTCCACCAGTGGTTGATTTTTCAACAACTATATTTGGTGGTTCTTGATTTAACCTAATTCCAATGTTTTCTAATTCTTTTACAAGTACATTTTCATGATAAGGTTGAAAAACATCTAATACTAGAAGTACAATATCTGCACTTCTAGCTACAGATAAAATTCTTCGTCCTAATCCTTTTCCACTTGATGCACCTTTAATAATTCCTGGTAAATCTAGCATCTGAATTTTTGCACCTCTATGTTCTAGAACACCCGGAACCACAGTTAATGTTGTGAACTGAAATGCTCCTACCGCAGATTTGGAACCTGTAAGTTTATTCAATAATGTTGATTTGCCAACACTAGGTAATCCTATGAAAACAACTGTTGCATCACCGGATCTTTTAACATCAAAACCATCAGATTTTTTAGAACTTTTTTTAATTTGATTGGCTTCTTGCTCTCTTTTTAATTTAGCAATTTTTGCTTTTAATAGTCCAATATGATGCTCAGTTGCTTTGTTAATCTGGGTTCGTGCCATTTCATCTTGTATCGCTTTAATTTTTTCTGGAATTCCCATTTCTTTTACACTTCATTTTTTGTTGAGTTAGCTTGTTATGAAAGGTTGCTTTTGAGATAATTCGTTTCAGTTATTATTGGCATATTTTGTGTAAGAATATTGAAAAAGAAGGTTTTGGCTGTTGATATTGATGGTACAATTACTCTAAATGGTTGGGGATCTATTCATCTTGGTGTATTAGCAAAATTACGTTTAATGAAAGATAATGGCCATCATGTTATACTTGTAACAGGCAGATCCTCAGTTGAAGCATGGCTTTTATCAATATTTGGAGGGCTTACTCATTTAGCTGTAGGTGAAAACGGAGGCTGTATTACTTCTGGAGATACAATGAAGCACACAATGATTGGAAATAAAGGCGATTGTATTCGTGCTTATGATTTTCTTAAATCTAATTTTAATGAAGAAATTAAAGAAAAACCTGTATTTCCACGAATGACCGAGATAGTACTGGATCGTACATTTGACATTTCTAGAGGACAGAAATTATTAGATGATGAAGGATTTGATGCAAATTTATTTGATAGTGGATATGCGTATCATGTAAATTCAAAAGGAATAGACAAGGGAACTGGACTTTTACGTGCGCTTGAGATGCTAAATATGAATATAGAAGATACTATTGCATTTGGTGATAGTGAAACAGACGTGCCTATGTTTAATGTAGTAAAGAATAGTATTGCAGTAGAGAATTCTATAGATGAGTTAAAGAAAATAGCTAGAATTGTTACAACAAAAAAGTCAGGAGAAGGAGTTCTAGAAGGCTTAGATATGATCAAATCTGAATTTGAGATGTAAATGGCTCTATTAAAAATCCTAAAAAGTATTAGAGAATTAATAAATTCATATCTCTCCGAAAATAACATATCTAGTGTTAATTTTACAGTTGAACTTTCAAAACCTGGTTTTGGCGATATAACATGTAATGTTGCATTTCTTTTATCAAAAAAACTACATTCAAGCCCACAAGACATATCACAGAAAATAGTTGATTTCTGTTCAAAAAAAATAGATTCTGAAATTTCTAAAGTTATGTCACATCCTGCGGGACATATAAATTTTGAAATAAATTTCAAAAATTATAGTAAATCAATAATTTTAGAATCTATTGTCGAACAATATGGAGATATTGATATTGGTCATAACGAAAAATTAATTATTGAGCATACATCAGTTAATCCAAATAAAGCATTACACATAGGCCATATTAGAAATGTTGTACTTGGTGATATAATTTCTAGAATACTTAAAAAAGCTAATTTTGATATACGTGTACTAAATTACATTGATGATTCTGGTTTACAAGTTGCAGACATAATTGTCGGATTTCGATATTGTGGATTTTCAGAAACTCCCCCAAATAATGAAAAATTTGATCATTATTGTGGTGATTCAGTGTATGTTGGTACAACTGAAAAATATTCAAAAGATAAAGAATTAGAATTAAAACGTCATAGTGTTTTAAAAGAAATTGAAGACATAAACAGTGAAACATCGAAATTCGCACAAAATATAACGAGAAAGGTTCTATCAGCACAATTAGAGACAATATGGCAGTTGGGAGTTACGTATGATTGTCTGAATTTCGAATCACAAATCATTCACTCAAAATTATGGGAGAAAATATTTGAAAAATTGAAATCTAAAAATTTAGTTAGATTAGAGAGTGGTGGTAAAAATGATGGTTGTTGGGTTATATCTGCTAAAGATGAAGAAGATAAAATTTTAGTTAGAAGTAATGGGGTTGCAACATATATTGCAAAAGATATTCCATATGCAGCATGGAAATTAGGAATAATTGATGACCCATTTAATTATAAAGTGTATAGTAAACAAGGAAATGATCAAATATTATATGAAACAACACTAGAGAAAAACTCAGAACCAAAACAAAATTTTTCAGGAGAAAAAGTAATTACTGTTATTGACAATAGACAAATACGTTTACAAAAAATAGTTACTGATTTAATGAGATTGTTTAGCGGCACTGATTCATATATTCATTTAGGTTATGAGTCAGTTACATTGAGTGCAAACACTGCATCAAAGTTAGGGCTTGAAACAAATGAGAAATCAGTACAGATGTCAGGAAGAAAAGGCCTTTATGTTGACGCCGATTTAATACTATCCAAGCTCAAGAATAAAATTTTTGAAGAATCAAAAAAGCGAAACGCTAATCTAGATACAACTGAATTGAATGAAATTGCAAAATCTGTATCTGTTGGTACAATTAGATATGAAATGATTAAACCTGATTTAGATAAAATCATATCTTTTGATTTAGACACTTCATTGAAAATTGAAGGTGACACTTGTAGTTACATTCAGTATTCATATGCTAGAGCATCAAGAATATTAGAAAAATCTGATATTAAACCAAATTTTGATAGCGATCTTTCTAATTTTACAGATCAATATGAAATTAATCTTATTAAAAAAATTGCCATATATGATCTTCAAGTTAATGACGCTGCAAATAATTTATCACCCAAGGTCATATCTAGATATTGTTATGAATTATCAGTTACATTCTCATCTTTTTATGAACATGTAATGGTTCTAAATGCTGAAACAGATGAATTAAAAAATTCACGTTTATGTTTAGTTTCTTCATTTCAATCTACATTAGCAAATGCATTATCATTGTTAGGAATTGATGCACCAGTTCGTATGTAGTTTTAGACATTAAAAATACGATTTTAGACATTAAAAATACGATTTTAGACATTAAAAATACGATTTTAGACATTAAAAATGCCTATTAGGATTTATTCTAAATAGGCAATATCACTACTAGGTCAGATTACTAAGACTATTTTCAAATTTAGAAAAGAACTAATAATTAAAACTAATTCACAATTAATGATTATTTCTTTCTAATTCATAAAATCTTCTTAATGAAAACGCATGTTGTATTGTATACTCATTCTCTTCAGCTTGTTTTTTAATTTTATTTGCTTCATCAATAGTAACACCCTGTGCAGCTAAGAACGCATCATCTTTTTCACCCAATTCTGTAAATGATTCATATTTTTCAATTGATGCACGTTTAACGTTTGGATATAATTTTTGAATTGTATCATAGTATTGTATTGCATTATCAAACCTTTTTAGAAATTTTAATGTGGTTGCCATGTTCATTAATGCATCAATATTTTTTTCATCATTATTTAATGCAATTTTATAATTTTCCATTGCCTTTTCATGATTTCCAATTTTATTGTGTGCTATACCTTTTGCAACTAATGCATCTATATCATTTTGATACTTACTTAGTATCTTATCACAACATACTATAACTTGATTATGATTTTCAAGTTTCTCATTTGCATAAACTTTATTTTTTAATGCATGTTCATCATTTGGTTCCTTTTCTAAAATTTTTTCACAATATTTAATTGCATCATTATTTGCCCCAACCATGATATATGCTGTACTAATATTTTGTAGAGCAATTAAGTTGGCTCCATCCTTCTTAAGTAATTCATGACAATATGTTATTATTTTATCAAATTCTTTTGTATCAAATAGTTTTTTTAATTTTAAAATAGGTTCTTGCTCTATTAGACCCACCATTAATTCTCATTTCTCCAAATAGTTGATAGTGACTCAATTTCTTCAATTATTTTTAATGCAGACTGATTATCTCTTTCTTGCATTGCTATAGAAAAATCATATCCTAATTTTATAGCTTCTGAGCTTAGATCTTTGATATTTTTTAGTATATGTCCTTCAAGTTTCATTCTTTCTCCTAACGCACATGACAACCAATTATCTGAAAGATTTTGATGTTCTTCATTTAGGCTTTCATTTATTCTACCTCTCCATTGAGTAAGCCTAAATTTTTGTAATACTTTCTCAGTTTTTTGTGAATAATATAGTCTCATACTTTTTTTTATTGCTTGCTTTTTATTAAAAATTTTTAGTTTTTGTGGTTTTTATACTACACAAATATTCACAGAACGATGGATAACAGAATCAACTTTGCAGTAGTTATAGGTGTAATCTTGGTTCTTGCATTTGCTGTTACATTAACACAAACAGAAAAGCAAGCAATTTCTCAAGATTCAGATGTTATTACAGATGAGCTAGTTACACATTGGCTTGAAAAATATGACCCATCAGAGCAAACAGTTTCTGTTACTGGCAGTGCAATATCTTCTTCAAATTCTGACACATTAGTTATGATTCTTGGAGTTGATTCTGAAGCAAAAACTGCAAATGAATCTTTATCTAAAAATTCTAATGCATTAAATTCTGTTATTTCAGCACTAACCAATTCTGGAATTTCTAAGGATGATATTCAAACATCAAATTTTAGAATTTACCCGTTATATGATAGCATAAAGGATTCTAATGGTAATTACCAACAAATTCTAATTGGATATCGTGTTTCTAACATGTTATCAATCCAAACTGAAAAAATTGATTCTGCTGGAACCATAATTGATGTTGCAGTTTCTTCTGGGGCAAATCGTGTTGATAATGTTTCATTTCAATTGTCAGATGACAAATTGCAAAAAATTTCTGATAATCTAATTGCTGATGCAATTAATGACGCAAAACAGAAAGCAGAAAAAGCACTTGTTCCATTAAAACAAAAAATTGTCGGAGTAAAATCTGTGATAATACATGATAATACAATGCCATATTATGAGAGTCCTATGCGTGCATCATTTGATGGATTTGCTGAATCTATGAAATCTGCACCAATACTGTCAGGCGATGAAGAGATTAGAACTGATGTGAGTGTCGTTTTCTACATCTCTCAAGAATAAAATAATTGTGGACTGATTACGATGATTGATTTTCTTTGGTTAATACCACTTGGATTTGCTGCTGGGGTTTTAGGATCAATAGTAGGTCTTGGTGGTGGAATTATTGCTGTACCTGTAATGACTTTCGCAGGTTTTCCACCAACATTAGCTGCAAGTAATAGTCTGTTTGCCGCATTTAGTAACGCAGTTGCATCTACTGCAACATATGCAAAACAAAAAAGAATTGAGTATGGAATTGGTATAAGATTAGGGCTTATGTGTATTCCAGGAACTATTCTTGGGGCATTTATTTCTGATGGGATGACACCAGTTGCGTTTCAAATTCTTTTTGCACTAATTTTAGTTTCTTCAGCAGTGTATATTTTCATCAAAAGAAAAATCACAGAAAAACCATACAATTTGAAAAACTCAATGATGATTTTTGTAGCAGCAGCTAGTTTCTTTGCTGGTACAATTTCTAGTTTATTTGGAATAGGTGGGGGGGTTGTTTTTGTTCCATTAATGGTAATTGGAATTGGAATTTCAATGAGAAAGGCTGCACCTACCGCACAGCTTGTTTTGATATTTGCATCTCTTAGTGGTTTAATTGTACATTCATTATTAGGGCATCCTGATTTTACACAAGCATTATTGTTATCCATAGGTGCGTTTGGAGGTGGTCTATTAGGTGCACGATTATCACTTGACATCAAAGAAACTAAATTAAAAATTATTATTACTATCGTATTAATTGCAGCCGCCATCAAATTAGTTATAGATTCGATGGGGGGTTCTTTTTAATTCTGTAGAGATTTTTTTTTGATGTGACAATTGTATTTCCTTCTCCATCAAGACCTTCATAATCAACAGCAATTAATCCAAATTCATCGTCTAGTTCTTTTTTCTCTGATATTGTAAATTTAATCTTCATAGCCTCATCAGTGTACAATGGTTTAACAAATCGTGTTTGTCTATTTTCCCAATTTGTATCACCGTCTATACCATAAAGTGTAATTAGGTTTCCATAAATCTGTCTTAATCTGGTAAATTCACCCTCCATTCTTGAAATTATTGCACGACCTGAAATCATTTTGGGTTCATTTTTACCAGAATCAATATCAAACATGGCATTTTTAATTCGTGAAAATCCCAAATAATCGTCTAGTTCTTTTTTTGATATACTAGTTGTAGAAAAAAATGTATTACCCACATTTAATGAAGCAAATTTTTCCATTTCTATCTTGATTCGTCAGGACAGAATATTACTTCAGAACTTGTACCTGCTTCCTTTGTAACCAAGTAGTTGATTGTATCTATTAGATTTTCATCACTAGGCTCTTTTCCATCAACAGTTCCAGGTAAAACTACAAACATTCTGACATTTGATTTTAGGACGTCGCTTAGTTCTTGGTTAACTGTAGTTGCAAATGGTCTTAATGCACCTCTGAAAACTTCAGCCTTTGCTCTTGCATGCCCACCAACTTTTTTTCCAGCAGGCAGTGCAGGCCCAACAATTATAATTCTTCCAAAGGCTTCTTTGAATAATCTTGGGTCATCAGAACCACCTGGAACAAAACCATCTATTGCATTTTGGGCTGCTTGAGCTGGTGTATTGATGAATTGGTCAACTAGACCATCCCATTCATTTCTAGTCAATTCTGTTAATTTATCGCTATCAATAAGCACATCACCTGTTACATGAATAACCAATTCTGCTGACTTTTCATCATCAACAATTTTTGCACCTTTTTCTTCCAGCCTTGATCTTAGAGTAGCCATATTTTCTTTTGCACCATCTTCTTCTTCATTTGTAATGAAAAATTTTATTCCTTCAAAATTATTTTTTTCAGTTTTAGGAACAGATGATCTAATATATGATTTGACAGGATAGAAAACTCTGTCACCTGGAATTATTTTTCCATTGAGAATTTTTGATTGATCATTATCAGCAAGAGTTAGAACTGTTGTTGCAACTTGATCTTGTGACAAAAATTGTTGATCTGGTATCATTGTAGAAGTGTTTTTTTGAATTTTTTCAGCAATACTTTGAACTTTATTTAATAGATTTGTAAGTACAGTTTCCGGCTTACCTAATTTTTCAGCAGCAGATTTTATTCCATCTTTGATAGTTTGTTCATCTTCTCCTAACAATCCCACAATTTCTTTATTTGCAGTTTCAACCTCACTTGGTGAGAGTTCTTCAAACCCACTTACTCTAAGAAACTCAGATGCAGCTTTTGGATAAACGGTTTTGTAAATTCTATCTGAATGAACAGGACCGGGGTTGGTACCAATCGAAACAATTCCCTTTTCTGTAAGTTCCCATGACATTGCCTCGACAAGTCTATTCTTAGCTCCTTGTGATGCTGTATATGGACCTCTGAATCTATATGGCCTTTGCTCAAGTGGTCTTTCTTCAGCAAAGAATGTAGAAATTGTAATAATTTTTCCACCTTCCTTCATAACTTTTAGTGCTTGTACAGATGTCCAAAATGTACCAGTTAGATGAATGTCTACAGTACTTCTAAAATCATCTAATTGTGCATGTGCAAAACACGTAACAGGACCAGAAACACCAGCATTATTTACGACAATATCGACACTGACATTTTCATTTTGTAGTGCATCAAACATATCAGTGATTGCTTTTTCATCACTTACATCTACACCTGAGAAAATCTTTACAAATCCATTAGTCTGTTTTTCTTTAATAATTTCATTTAGCATTTGGGATGTTGATTCCAATGGCTCTTTTCTTCTACCAAGTATAATCACACTAGCGCCATTTTCAACAAATTTCTTGGCAACTGTCATTCCTATTCCAGTACCGCTTCCTGTGATTAGTGCAACTTTATTTTGAAATTTTAACATTGACAGAGTTTTTGATGGTTTGTAATATTAATTGGTTACCACTAAGAATTATCTTTATTTGTGGGTGGGTATGACAATTTTCATGCACGATTCTGAGTCTGAAACATTTGTATTAAAAACAATACCTGAGAAATTTTCTGAGATCCTACAACAGATTGATGTATCATCAACTCCAAAGGAGATTGCCACTGATGATGTTGAATCTGATGATTACTATAGCCGTGTGTTTTCACAGACAACTAGAATGGTCACAAATAAAGGCTGTTTGGAAGTCAAAGGTAAAAATATTGACGTAATTCAAATTCTACAGAAGGGATAGAATTGCAAGATCCAAATCCTACTCCATGGGGAACACAAGACAGATACCAAGCTCATTATATTGTTAGAGTAAAAAATATTGAAAATGCTTTAGATTATACAGCAAGATCAAAATTATCTACTACTGGTCATTTTGGTTCAAAAAAGATAACTGATGTAAACTGGAATGGTGGTAAAATCTCTAATGTACTAGATTCTGACACTACACTAAAAGAATTAATTCTACAACAGTCACCTAATGACGCAATAATTTCAATTGAACCAACGAATGAAGGTGTTAGAATTTATGGTAAATGGAAAAATGGTTTTGAATTGGGTATTTCAAAAGAGCTTTTTGAAATTTACGATAAAATAGCAGGTCATATAAAAAATATCTAAGCTTTCCACCAATCTAGTGCAAGATAGTCTACTCTTTCTTTTCCATATGGTATTGCTAAAATAAATTGTTTTTTTACACTGGTAGCTAATCTTCCTGCCAAAACAACATCAGTTGATGACATATTTTCATTTCTGTTGTATACTTGAACTAAGAATGGTGCATGATCTATACCAGGACCTTTTTGATAAACTGCAAAGTCACATCCAAATTTAATTCCAGGACTTACAATGTAACCTTTTTCTCGAAAATCCTTGTAAACTTGAAATTTTTTACCAAAATCATGGTATTCATTATTACAAATATTTGACATCGTTTCTTTTGAAATCTTTTTTTTATTTTTATAAATTTGAATTCTTGATTTTAATTGTAAGTAACAACCTTCAATCAAATCTAAAATTAATGGGACATCTATTTCATCAGGCTTTGGTTTTGGCATACCAATTGGTTTTCCAAAATAACCATTAGAAAATAGCTTTTTTGAATCTGATATATTCCAAACTATAATTCTGTTTTCTATTAATTCGGCTTTCAATTAAAGACTCAGTGCTAAAAGTATGAATGAATCTGAAACTTCTTGGCATTTATCTGCCATTTCCTCAATTCCCTCAATTATATCCTTTAATAGTAAAAGTTCTTTTGTGGTGGAAATTTCAAGTGCCTTCATAACCATTTTTCTATATTTAATATCAATCTCACGTTCAATTTTTTGTGTATCTTGTGCTAATTCAATTGATTTTACAGAATCAGAATTTAGACTTCGTATTATTTCATTAAGTTTATAGATTTCATCAACTACTAATCCAATTAATTCTGTTAAGTCAGTGTCAAGTTTTGAACTTTTTAGTGTTGCAGGTTTAATATTTGAAAGTTTGAATGCAATACCAGTAATGTAACCAGCTATTTCATCCATAGTATAGGCAGTATTCAAGAGATTCTCACGATTCATTATCAATCCACCTACATCAGCAACATCACGCGTAATTTTTCTTCTAAGACCTTCAACTTCTTCTTCTAATGATGCGATCTGGTCTAATGCATCTTTAATTGCAGGTTTATCCTTTGCCAATATTAATTCTGGAAGCGAAGATAAACTTCTTGCTGCATTAAGAATACGATTAATTTCATCTTGAAGAACTGCAATAGCCTTTCTTTTGGCTTGTACTTCCAATTCTCCACTATACATACGAATTTGTACTAATGTTGAGGTTAATTTAATGCTTGCTTCTTTTTTTTTGAATCTGTAAAGGGTAATCTAATTAGTTTTTATCTGATTTTTGTATAATGCCATAACTTCTTCGTCAGTTGAGGCGTCTTCTGCCAATTTTTCAGTTCTTATTTTACCAGTGAATTTTGGAAATCTTAGGGCAAACCCTGTATTTTTTCGTATATAATCTAATCCTGTTTTATGAATTGGACTAAGTGTAATTTCTGATGCCACAATTTCTATAACCAATTCAGGTTCAAACCAAATGTCAGCATCCATTGAGCTATCAACTCTGGGATTTTTCTTCAAAATTACCTTATTTGAAAGAATTTGAAACAATTGATCTAAACTTTCATCAGAAAATCCGGTTCCTACTTTACAAATGCTTGGAAAAATATCAGAATCAGAATTATATGTTGCTAACAATAATGTCCCATATTTTCCAGTTCTACGTCCTCTTCCAAAAAATGCACCAATAACCACTAAATCTAAACTGTCTCCTAATTCATTTTGATATTCACGTTTTAATTTTAACCAATTACTTCCACGCGATCCTGCACGATATGGTGCTGTTAGTACTTTTAGCATTAAACCCTCACATCCAGAATTTATTGAATTTTCAATTATATCTGATATATCGTCCTTATTTTTTACAATTGACATTGGAATGAGTTTAGCAAAATTATTTTCTTTGATAATATTCTTTAATTTTTTTCTTCTTTCTTGGTATGGTTCATCTAGACAGTTATTTCCATTAAAATAAAGTATGTCAAAAAAATTCACTGTAATCGGATAATCAGATACTGCTTTTTCTAATTTATACTTCCTTCTTCTATGCATTAATTCTTGAAATGGCAAAAAGTCACCTGTATTTTCATTAACTGCAACTATTTCAGCTTCAAATATACCTTCATCAGCATTTATTGATTCTGAAATTTTTTCTACTACATCTGGATAATATTCTGTAATATTTTCTAAACTTCTTGAAAATAAAATAATTTTATTACTTTTTTTATGGATTTGTGCACGTTCTCCATCAAGTTTGTACTCTGCAGCAAATTCGTTTTCAATTCTTTTTAATGCCTCTTGCTCACTTTTTACAC
>Ga0208764_10000549_pt1 | contig 24035 bp, 17 predicted proteins | sample ETNtaG_18_FD_185762 | JGI IMG/M metagenome (GOLD analysis project Ga0208764, IMG submission 185762) | Marine microbial and viral communities from oxygen minimum zone, Eastern Pacific Ocean - ETNP201302SV91 (SPAdes) (version 2) | ecosystem: Environmental > Aquatic > Marine > Oceanic ... | reverse complement strand
AACAACGTATTAGTGATAGTGATTTAACTATTCAGGAGATGGTGGAAACAGCATGGGCTAGCGCTTCAACGTTTAGAGGTTCTGATCTTCGTGGTGGGGCAAACGGAGCCAGAATTCGTCTAGCGCCGCAGAAAGATTGGAAAGCGAACAAGCCTGAGCAGTTATCTCGCGTATTAAATGCCCTGGAGCCTATTGCAAAAGAAACGGGTGCTTCAGTTGCGGATGTAATTGTGCTTGCTGGAAATGTTGGTGTTGAGAAAGCATCAGGCACTAGTGTTCCTTTCACTCCAGGTAGAGGTGATGCAACCAATGAGCAAACCGATGCTGAATCGTTTGAAACGTTAGAGCCCTATTCAGATGGTTTTCGCAATTATCATAATGATGATTTCAGCGTAAATGCTGAGAATATGTTATTAGACAAATCGCAGCTACTAGGTCTTACTGCCCCTGAGATGACAGCCTTGGTTGGAGGAATGCGCTCACTTGGAATTAGTGCAAATGGACACGGGCTTTTTTCTCAAAATCCAGATAAACTTTCCAATGAATTTTTTGTACATCTTTTGGATATGAAAGTTGAATGGAAACCAACAGGAAAGAATAGCTACGAAGCAACTGATCGCATGAGTGGCGAAAAAGTGAGAACTGCTACCAGAGCTGATCTTGTATTTGGATCAAATTCGCAATTGCGTGCTTTGGCGGAAGTCTATGCTTCTAGTGACTCTGATGAAAAATTTACCAATGATTTTGTTAAGGCATGGACTAAGGTCATGAATAATGATCGTTTTGATCATTAAGTTTCTTTAAACTTTTAGAAAAATAATTTATTGCGATATTGAGACTTAGTATCATTAATTTCTATTATCTCAAATAAATAAAAAATAAGGAGTTATTTGTGGAAAAGATTGGAATGTTCTGGGGAAGTACCACCGGGAATCAAGAAGAAGCAGCTAAGTTTTTAAGTGATTATATGGTGTCTGAGGGTTTTGAGATTGATTCGTACGATATCAAATCAACCGATCCATCTAAAATGTTAGAATACAAGCAACTTATAATTGGCTGTCCTACTTGGAATGTTGGTGAACTCCAAGAAGATTGGGAAAAAGTGTTTGAAGCTTATAAAAAATTAGACTTTAATGGCATAACAGCGGCATTTTTTGGTTGCGGAGATCAAGTGGGCTATAGCGATAACTTTCTAGATGCCATTGGTTTTTTAGCAAAGCCATTTATGGAAAAAGGGGGAAATCTAATTGGTAAATGGTCAACCGAAGGATATGAATTTGATGAATCTGAAGCACTAGATGGTGATGAATTTCTAGGGCTCGGACTTGATAATGATAACCAAGAAGATGAAACCGAAGAAAGATTAATTATTTGGGCTGAGTTAATCAGGGACGATTTTAAATAAACCCTACTATCTTTTTTCATTTATCAATTTAATTTTGAATTACTAGTACCATTTTATTGCCGAAAACGTTTGCTTTCTTAAACCCTGTAATTTTTGTAAATTTACCCTTCGAGGTAATCCCAATTATTAATAGGATAGTTATATATGTCTAAATGGACAAAAGAGCAATTCGTAGAAGATATGCGCAATAAATGTTCCCGTGAAATAGCAAAAATCGGAGAAAAAATTATTGAGTTTTCTGATACCCATGCCACTGAAGTAACATGGGGCAGAGGTGATGATCATGGTACATTTACATTCCGATCTGATTCTGATGTAGGAATATTGCCATTATTTCATATGACATCTTCAGGTCAAATGAATTTTCAAATAAATTTTTTGCGAGAAAAAGAATTGCCAAAACAAGTCATGAGAGATTTAGTGGTTAAAATGGAGGCAAATTTCTTAAGAGATTATGATAATGAATCATATCCTGTAGATGGATACGAAGAGATGGAATATCTTTTTCATACCTACTCACAAGTTGACAAATTTCTCAGCGCCATTGAGGGTTGTGTCTATAGACTAAAACAGTAATATTGTATCTTGATTTATACTTACTAAGCGCCCTACTTACATTTGTTGGTGGGGCGCTTTCTTTTTATTTCTATGGTGTCTATTCAAAAATATTTTCTTTTGATCAAATACTTATTCCAAGTTTTTGTAAACTAACAAAAGAAGACTGTACATCAATTATAGATACTAAGTATGGTAGGATTTTTGGCTATTCTAATGCATCGGTCGGAACCGTATTTCTTTTTTTTCATACGGCTGCTTTGATTGCAACCTCTTTTAATATTATCCATTATCATTTACCATTATTCATGAGCTTTGTATCCTTATTAATAGGAGCTTATTTAATATATGGATTGATTAAATTAAATGTAAAATGCAATATATGCATTTCTGTTCATTTAATTAATTTCATAGTATTTGTATTGCAAATATCTATCTTGATCAAATGAGCATAAGTATATATTTATTATTAATTATAATTTTTTTATTCATAGCATTTTCTACAATAATTGCAAAATCATCTCATAATAAAGGCACCTTTTCAAATATAAATACGGATGAATGGATATGTCCACATTGTGGATTTCATGTACAGGTAGGTGATTATTGTATTTATTGCGATACAAAAAAACAATAAATAAAATCCTCAAATAAAATGAAGATTACACACTATATTTGACTCCCAATTTTTTATATGATATGAAGATTACAATTAAAGAGCTAAATAGCTATAGTCGAGAACTTTCTATTGATCTAGAATGGTCAGAAATAGAAAAGGATTTTGAGAAATCAACCGCACGTTTTTCAAAAAAAATTAAAATGCCAGGCTTTAGGCCAGGTAAAGTGCCAAAAAAAGTATTGATGGATCGATTTCAACCTGCCATAGAATCAGAATTCGTTGAAAGTTCGGTTAATCAGTACTATTTGCAGGCTTTAGAAGAAAAAGAAATAACCCCAGTAAATAAGGGTAGTGTTAGTGATATCGACTTTAATTATGGACAGCAATTTAAATTTAAAGTTTCTTTTGAGGTAGAGCCTTTGGTGGTGCTGCCAAAGCTTAAAAGAAAATCCTTTAAGATTGAACAGACAGAATACATTACTGATGACAAAGATGTTGAGATTGCCATTGAAGAGGTCCGGTTCAGAAATGCAGAAATAAAAACTATTGAAGATGGAGCGCAAGTTGATGATTTTATTATTTGCGACCTTCAAGAAATAGATGCTTCTGGCGTTCCTATAATCGGAGAAAAATTAGAAACACGCTATGTCAAAATTGGCCAACACCCCTTTGATGGATTGAATTCAGAAAAATTAACAAACGCAAAACCCAATCAAAAAGTCAAAGTAGAGGTCCCTAGAGATGAGAAGGGGACGCTTGCAATGTATGAGCTGCTAGTAAAGAATGTTGAAAGGCAAATTTTGCCAGATCTTAATAATGAATTTGTACAAAGAGTTGATCCCGAATCAAAAGATTTAGAAGAATATAACAATAAGGTAAAATTACAACTAGATAAGGCCTATCAAGAAAAAGCTGAAGAGTCATTTAATCAGCAATTATGCGATAAAATGATTGAAAAAGTTAACCCAGAGTTCCCTGATTCAATGGCTGAATCCTATTTGCATCATATGGTTGAAGAGGTGATGAGTAAAAACCAAGGTCAGCTTGAAAAAGAAAAAGTTGTGGAAACATATAAACCTATTGCTGAGCAAAGTTTGAAATGGTATTTGATTAGAAAAGCAATTATTAATGATCAATCTTTTAAAGTCTCTAAAGAAGAGATTTCAGAATTGATTGATGAAAAAAAGAATGAAAACCCTCAACAAAAAAAAGAAATCGACAAGTTTTATAAAAAGCCTAGTAATCGTGATCGGGTAGAGGATAATCTTCTTGAAAAGAAAATCTTGGCTTATTTAAAAGAATTTGCGAAAATTAAACAGGTCAAAGTGCAAACTAAAGACCTGCGTAAGCAATCTGAGGTAAATAATTAGAATTATGAGTAAGAATTCAATCAATCAACTGGTACCTATGGTCGTTGAACAGACGGGTAGGTTTGAGCGAGCCTATGATATTTATTCTAGGCTATTAAAAGAAAGAATAGTCTTTCTTGGAACACCGATCGATGACAATGTTGCTTCCTTAACAATTGCACAGCTACTCTTTCTTGAAGCAGATGACAGCGAAAAGGATATCTATCTTTATATTAATTCTCCTGGAGGTATTATTACCTCAGGGATGGGTATTTACGATACGATGAATTATATCAAACCTGATGTAGCAACAATATGCATGGGGCAAGCAGCAAGCATGGCTGCGTTTCTCTTATCGGGTGGCGCTAAAGGGAAAAGGTCTGCATTGCCAAATTCTAGAATTATGATTCATCAGCCATTAGGTGGAGCTGAAGGTCAAGCTTCTGACATTAAAATATTATCTGATGAAATTTTAAGGCTGAGAACAAATCTTAACTCTATCCTTGCAAAAAATACAAAACAAAATCTCAAAAAGATTGAAAAAGATACCGACAGAAATTTTTTTATGAGCGCTGATGAAGCAAAGAATTATGGAATTATAGATACTATTCTTGATAAAAGAAAATAATGAAGCCTTCTCAGATTCCATCTCCAATTGACTCTAATAAAACAGTCAAGCACGATGATAATTCTTTATTAATTCGACCCAGTGAAATAAAAAAATACCTTGATCAGTATGTTATTGGACAAGATAGAGCCAAGCGGGCACTCTCTGTAGCTGTTTATAACCACTATAAAAGAATCTTATCTGACCATTCTGATGATAATATTGAGCTAGATAAAAGCAACATACTTATTATCGGCCCCACTGGAACAGGAAAAACATTAATAGCTGAGACATTGGCAAAATTATTGGAAGTTCCATTTGCAATTGCAGACGCAACTACATTAACCGAAGCTGGTTATGTTGGTGAAGATGTAGAAAATATTCTTGTAAGATTATTGCAAAAAGCAAGTTATGATATTTATAAAGCTCAAGCAGGAATAATTTATATTGATGAGATTGATAAGGTTGGTCGCAAAACAACCAGCCCTTCAATTACGCGTGATGTCTCCGGCGAAGGTGTTCAGCAGGCATTATTAAAAATATTAGAAGGGACCATTGCACAGATTCCACCAAAAGGAGGCAGAAAACATCCAGAACAAAGCCTTATTTCAATTGATACAAAAAATATATTATTTATCTGTGGAGGTTCATTCGATGGACTCTCCGAAATAATCAGTAAAAGAATTAATGCTTCTGAGATTGGTTTTGGTAAATCATTAAAAGATGAATTTGAAGATGATGAATATTTAGCAAAAGTACTACCTGTTGACCTTATCCAATATGGATTTATACCAGAATTGATAGGGAGACTTCCTGTGGTATCTACCTTAAGTAGTCTTAATCAAGAAGATATGTTAAAAGTCTTGATAGAGCCAAAGAATTCACTGGTAAAACAATATCAGAAGCTTTTTAAGATGGAGAATATCAAATTAGAATTTCGCGAAGAAGCTCTAATAGAAATTATTAAACTCGCATCAAATCATAAATCAGGAGCAAGGGCCCTGAGGTCTGTCATGGAATCATCTATGCTTGATTTAATGTTTGATCTTCCAGAATATTCTGAAGATAGAGTTGTACGAATTACAATAACTAAAGATTTTGTAAAAAGTGGCAAAGCCCCATTAATGCGCCGTCATCGACGCACAGCATAATTGACTATATGATTAAATATTTTAATAAAGCACATTTTTTCTATCTCTTTTCAGTTCTATTATCTCTGAATTTCTTGACTGCTCAGCAACAGTACTTAGATGTTGATGATATAAAAAAAGAATGGAAAGACTTTACTTCTTTCCAGCGACAAGAGTTGGTCGGGTATACCAATTTTCTTTACAATGAAGGTTTTTATGAGCGAGCTCTTTTAGGATATTTTCAATTTTTATATAAATATCCTAAAGATGAATTAGAAACAGCAACATATTTTCAGATAGCTAAAAGTTATGAGAAAATGGAAGATTGGGATTTAGCAAAAAATTATTATGATAGAATTATTAAAAATAATGATTCTAATTCTAAAGAGTCAAAAGCAGCTCAATATCAAATTTTATTTATTGAACTATCTAATAGTAATTATGACTTAGTACTAGAGAAAACAAAAGATTCAAGCGATCCGTATGAAATGATTTTTCGAGCTTATGCGCATTTTGAAAAACTTGAATGGGAAAACTCGAGACAGTCATTTAAGGTCGCTGAGTCCATTTTTGATCATAATCATTATTCTAAACTAATTAAACCATGGTATAAAGCAATCAAAACCGGAGAGAATGCTCCTTTAAAAAAGAGAACACCAGCATTACTATCTTCACTTTTCCCTGGGGGTGGATTTGTCTACTTAGATCAAAAAGAAAATGCAATCGGGTTAATTGCTTCAACAGTCTTGCTTTATTCAGCAATGATATCATCTAATTCAAATCACAAAAATGGAGATATTTTTCTTGCAAATAATAGACAGCAGAATATCCCCTTAGATAGTGAATTTAACATATTAGAAAATAATCCATCTGCTTCCAAAAATTATTTTATACCTAAGAGCATGAGTACTGCACAAAAAAATCCAATTATTATTACCGCTCCAATCTTAGTTGCATTGGGATTGCAATTTGCAAGTGGATGGAAATCAGTTAAAGATATCGATCAAGCAAACAAGAGATTAGTAGTGCGATTTACAGGAAGAGTAACATCAAAATTAAGTGTTACTAGGTTTATGGATTATCCTCTCCCAGAATTCATCATAAAATAAATCCTTTTTATATAAAATACTATTTGCTAACCCTTTATTTAATGAGTTAGCTTAGCAGGCTGTATTTGACAGCAAAAAAGTTTTTTGATAATTGGTATGCGTGGTCCAGTAAATGGATTTGAGCGTTACTTTTAGAGTAACAAAGACAAAACAGAATCAAACAACAATGGAGAGTTTGATCCTGGCTCAGGACGAACGCTGGCGGCGTGCTTGATACATGCAAGTCAAGGAGAACATTTCCTTCGGGAAATTATTAAACTGGCGAACGGGTGAGTAACACGTAGGCAACCTACCCTAGAGATTGGGATAACTCCGGGAAACCGGGGCTAATACCGAATAATGCAGCGGATCCTTCGGGATATTAGTTGTTAAAGCGGGCTTCGGCTCGCACTTTTGGATGGGCCTGCGCCCGATTAGCTTGTTGGTAAGGTAACGGCTTACCAAGGCCATGATCGGTAGCTGGTCTGAGAGGATGATCAGCCACACTGGGATTGAGATACGGCCCAGACTTCTACGGAAGGCAGCAGTAAGGAATTTTGCGCAATGGACGAAAGTCTGACGCAGCAACGCCGCGTGATCGATGAAGCTTCTAGGAGTGTAAAGATCTGTCGAGAGGGAAGAAAAACCTGGATGTAAATAATGTTCAGATTTGACGGTACCTTTCAAGAAAGCACCGGCTAACTTCGTGCCAGCAGCCGCGGTAATACGAGGGGTGCTAGCGTTGTCCGGAATAACTGGGCGTAAAGGGTCCGTAGGCGTTTTACCAAGTTGATTGTTAAATCCACCGGCTTAACCGGTGACCTGCAATCAAAACTGGTAGAATAGAATATGTGAGAGGAATGTGGAATTCCTGGTGTAGCGGTGACATGCGTAGATATCAGGAGGAACACCAATGGCGAAGGCAGCATTCTGGCACAATATTGACGCTGAGGGACGAAAGCGTGGGGAGCGAACAGGATTAGATACCCTGGTAGTCCACGCCGTAAACGATGAGTACTTGATGGTGGAGGATTCGACCCTTTCACTATCGGAGCTAACGCGTTAAGTACTCCGCCTGGGGACTACGGCCGCAAGGCTGAAACTCAAAGGAATTGACGGGGACCCGCACAAGCGGTGGAACATGTGGTTTAATTCGATGCAACGCGAAGAACCTTACCTGGACTTGACATGTTAGTGAAAACTCTGTGAAAACAGAGCCTTCTACGAGCTTGCTCAAGGACACTATCACAGGTGATGCATGGCTGTCGTCAGCTCGTGTCGTGAGATGTTGGGTTAAGTCCCGCAACGAGCGCAACCCCTGTTCTTAGTTGCCAGCACATAATGGTGGGGACTCTAAGAAGACTGCCTGGGATAACCAGGAGGAAGGTGGGGATGATGTCAAGTCAGTATGTCCCTTATGTCCAGGGCTACACACGTGTTACAATGGCTAGTACAAAGGGTTGCAATCCCGCAAGGGCAAGCCAATCCCAAAAAACTAGCCCCAGTTCAGATTGGAGTCTGCAACTCGACTCCATGAAGCAGGAATCGCTAGTAATCGCGCATCAGCACGGCGCGGTGAATACGTTCCCGGGTCTTGTACACACCGCCCGTCAAGCCATGGAAGTCGGCAGTACCCGAAGCCGGTGCCCCAACCTTTTGGAGGGAGCCGTCTAAGGTAAGGCTGGTAACTAGGGCTAAGTCGTAACAAGGTAGCCGTACCGGAAGGTGCGGCTGGATCACCTCCTTTCTAAGGAGAATCTTACTTTTAGTAAGATATGGTCGAACTCAAATTCTTGTGTCCACGCATACCATGCTTTTTGGGCTTGTAGCTCAGGTGGTTAGAGCGCATCTCTGATAAGGATGAGGTCCGTGGTTCGAGTCCACGCAGGCCCACTTGATCTACAGCCAAGAATAATTTTGGGGCTGTAGCTCAGTTGGGAGAGCGCCTGATTTGCATTCAGGAGGTCGCAGGTTCAATCCCTGTCAGCTCCACATAAAGTTTTTTGTTATTTGAAAATTGGGAATTGATGTCGATTCACAAATGTGAATCGTCTTCTGCAATCTGCGGAAGGCGGTAACTTCATTTTGTGACACTGATAATATAATAGTGAATAAGTCTATTTTTTTTAAATAGACCGATCATTCACGTGATCAAGAGCCTTTGGTAAAGCTACTAAGAGCGTATGGAGGATGCCTAGGCACATGGAGGCGATGAAGGACGTGGTAAGCTGCGATAAGCTTCGGGTAGGTGCAAACAACCGTTAATCCGAAGATTTCCGAATGGGAAAACCCAGTCCGGGTTATGCTGGACTACTCTCATCTGAATACATAGGATGAGTAGAGCTAACGGGGAGAACTGACACATCTAAGTACCCCCAGGAATAGAAAATAAAAATGATTTCCTCAGTAGCGGCGAGCGAACAGGAAAAAGCCTAAACCGTTAACGTGTCAAGCCCAAGAGCGTTGCGTTAATGGTGTTGTGGGATATAAATCGAGTCAATCTTGGTTGATTCAGCAAGTCAAAAAATCAATTATTAGATGAATTGGTATGGAAAGACCAGCCATAGAAGGTGATAGCCCTGTAATCGAAAATAATTGATCTTGCTTCTTTATATTCCCGAGTAACACGGAACACGAGAAATTTTGTGTGAATCTACCGGGACCATCCGGTAAGGCTAAATACTCCCATGTGACCGATAGTGAACTAGTACCGTGAGGGAAAGGTGAAAAGTACTCCTAGTGGAGAGTGAAATAGAACCTGAAACCGTGCGCTTACAAGCGGTCGGAGCCTTAATTTATTAGGGTGACGGCGTGCCTTTTGCATAATGATCCAGCGAGTTGCTCGTATGTTGCGAGGTTAAAATTTAAATATTGGAGCCATAGGGAAACCGAGTCTTAATAGGGCGTTTAGTAGCATGCGGCAGACCCGAAACCGAGTGATCTAGCCATGACCAGGTTGAAGGTGCGGTAACACGCACTGGAGGACCGAACCAGGGTACGTTGAAAAGTGCTTGGATGAGTTGTGGCTAGGGGTGAAAGGCCAATCAAACTCGGAGATATCTGGTTCTCGTCGAAATGCCTTTAGGGGCAGCGTTGCATTAGTGTATCGGGGGTAGAGCACTGAATGGGCTAGGGGGCCTACAAGCTTACCAAACCCAATCAAACTCCGAATACCGAATACATGTTGTGCAGCAGTGAGGCTATGGGAGATAAGTTTCATAGCCGAGAGGGAAACAACCCAGATCATCAGCTAAGGTCCCAAAATTGATACTAAGTGATAAAGGATGTGGAATCGCCCAGACAGCTAGGAGGTTGGCTTAGAAGCAGCCATCCTTTAAAGAAAGCGTAATAGCTCACTAGTCAAGGGGTTCTGCGCCGATAATTTCCGGGACTAAGTATCATACCGAAGCTATGGGATTTATTCGATTCGAATAAATCGGTAGACGAGCGTTCTATTAACCTGTGAAGGTTGACCCGCGAGGGCAGCTGGAGGAGATAGAAATGAGTATGCTGGAATGAGTAGCGATAAAGCCCGTGAAATACGGGCTCGCCGTAAGCCCAAGGTTTCCTGAGTAAAGTTAATCTGCTCAGGGTTAGTCGGACCCTAAGCCGAGGCCGAAAGGCGTAGGCGATGGAAAACAGGTTTAATATTCCTGTACCAGTTTAATATTGTTTGAACTATGGGGGGACGCAGAAGTGAAAGGAGATCCCGGTTTTGATTGTCCGGGTTTAAGAGTGTAGGAAGTTTTAGTAGGTAAATCCGCTGAAATAATTCTGAGACTCGAATAGGAGGGCCTAGCCCATAAACTCTCCCTAATCATGCTGCCAAGAAAATCCTCTATGTTAGATATTAATCTGACCGTACCGTAAACGGACACACGTAGGCGAGGAGAGAATCCTAAGGCGCTTGAGAGAATCCAAGTAAAGGAACTCGGCAAATTAGCCCCGTAACTTCGGGAGAAGGGGTGCCATTTAAGGAGAAGAGCTTTCGCTCTAATTTTTGAATGGCCGCAGTGACCAGGCCCAAGCGACTGTTTACTAAAAACACAGGTCTCTGCTAAGTCGTAAGACGAAATATAGGGACTGACACCTGCCCGGTGCTGGAAGGTTAAATGGAGAGGTTAGCTTCGGCGAAGCTTTGAAACGAAGCCCCAGTAAACGGCGGCCGTAACTATAACGGTCCTAAGGTAGCGAAATTCCTTGTCGGGTAAGTTCCGACCTGCACGAATGGTGTAACGATTTGGGCACTGTCTCTACTTGGAGCTCAGCGAAATTGAAGTGTCGGTGAAGATGCCGGCTACCCGCGGCCGGACGAAAAGACCCCGTGAACCTTTACTACAACCTATCATTGGATACTGATTCTGCACGTGCAGGATAGGTGGGAGACTTTGAAGCAGTAACGCTAGTTATTGTGGAGTCATCCTTGAAATACCACCCTTGTTTTGTTAGTATTCTAATCTCATCCCGTGAATCCGGGTGAGAAACAGTGGTAGGTGGGTAGTTTGACTGGGGCGGTCTCCTCCCAAAAAGTAACGGAGGAACCCAAAGGTTCCCTCAGCACGGTCGGTAATCGTGCGAAGAGCGCAAAGGCATAAGGGAGCTTAACTGCGAGGACGACGGTCCGAGCAGGTACGAAAGTAGGGCTTAGTGATCTGGTGGTTCCGTATGGAAGGGCCATCACTCAATGGATAAAAGGTACTCCGGGGATAACAGGCTTATCTCCCCCAAGAGTTCATATCGACGGGGAGGTTTGGCACCTCGATGTCGGCTCATCACATCCTGGGGCTGGAGAAGGTCCCAAGGGTTGGGCTGTTCGCCCATTAAAGTGGTACGTGAGCTGGGTTTAGAACGTCGTGAGACAGTTCGGTCTCTATCCGCCGTGGGCGCAGGAGAATTGAAGGAATCTGCTTCTAGTACGAGAGGACCGAAGTGGACGAACCTCTGGTGTACCAGTTGTTTCATCAGAAGCACCGCTGGGTAGCTAAGTTCGGAAAGGATAAGCGCTGAAAGCATATAAGTGCGAAACCTGACCTAAGATTAGTTCTCCCTATCATATGATAATAAGACTCGTTGTAGACTACGACGTTGATAGGCCACAAGTGTAAGTGTAGTAATATATTTAGCTGAGTGGTACTAATTAGTCGAATGGCTTTATCAATCTTATTTGATCACTTGAAGATCCGCATCAATTCCCTAAATTTTTCTTCGGCAACTATAGCACAGGTGTTACACCCGAACCCATCTCGAACTCGGAAGTTAAGCCCTGTAGCGCCAATGGTACTACGCGGGTGACTAGCGTGGGAGAGTAGGTCGTTGCCGGGAACTTTTAAAACCCTCAATTATTGAGGGTTTTTTTTTATTAATTAGGTCATATCAATGAAAAATATAAAACCTTGAAGACACTAGTGCTGTTCGGTAAATTTGATTATAATAAATAGCATCTTTCAAAATGAAGAATATCAAACTTTTATTTATATATATAATTTGTCTATTAAGCATATCATATTCTCAGAATGTGAAACTTGATGGGCAATTTTATCCATATTCAACTTATTATATAAGTAGCTTTAATCTTTCTACCGGTGAATCTACCGTCCCACTTTTTAGATATAGAGTAGCTACCAATAATTATCCAGTAATGGTTAAAGCTTATTTTAAAGCATCATTTTTATCTCCTCAACTTGGAATTAATTCAAGAACGACTTTAACGGAACTGGAGTCCAATGTATTTCAGATGAATGCTGATATTGTTCTTGACAGTAGAAATTTTTCTGAGAATACTACTACGCTATTGGATGAGGCAAATCCACCCAATGTTGTTCCAGTAGTTTTTAGATCTCTAGAAACAATCAATCCATCAAAGTATGATAATATCATAAGTAGTATTATGACCACCGGTAAATTACCTGATGGTGAATACCGATTTGAATTAAAAATTCATTCAGGTGAATCTCAATATGACTTATCACCATCAGATGAAAAAATAGAAACTATTATCGTTGAAACTCCCTCAGGGGTTAATCTTGAATCACCTGGAGGGTCACTTGCAGATACATCATTTAATATAGTATATACAACTTTACCTTCATTTAATTGGAATAAAGGTTATTGCAATAACTGCGAAACTTATATTCGAGTGGCCCAGTTTAAACCTGAATACCATTCATCTCTTGAAGAAGCTCTCAGGGATGAGCGCACTCTTCCCTTTGATCAATCAAAGGAATGGTTGCGGTTAGATAATGTAAGCACATACCAATATCCAGCAGGTGGCGTGCGTGCGCTTCAAAATGGGAACATCTATGTATGGCAAATCAAGGCAAAAGTTCCCACTACAGATGGCATGGAGGATGAAGTTTCAGAAATTTATGCTTTTAAGATTGCAGACCCTTCTTTGTCTGCAAAATTGAATGTGAATAATCCCATCATTCAACAGCTCAAAGAAGCTATTGGTCCGGAAAAATATAATTCATTTTTTGAGTCTGATGGCTTGCTTAAAGATTTTTCCCCAACCGGCGAATATCTAATCAATAATTCGAATGTTGATGAATCAACGGTACGCAATGTTTTGATTCGAATAAAGAATAAGAATGTAAAAGTTAATTCTGTCAAGGTTGAAAATAATTAAATGAGATTAATAAAAAATTCATTTCTTCTTTTAGCTATATTTTACAGTTTTAGCTATGCTGGAGAAAAAATAGCAATTGTAACTAAAATAATTGGTAAAGCTGAATATGAGAGAGGTAAAAATTCTTCAAAAGCATTAGCTAAGGGATTTATAATTGAGAATGGAGATAGAATTTCAACACCTAAAGGCGGGTTTGTGGCGTTAATATTTATCGATGATAAATCTGCGTTAAAAATTAGAGAAAAAACCAAGATTACAATTAATGGAAAAAAGAGTTCCAGAAAAATTAGTAAGAAAATAGATCTATCTAGCGGAACTGTTCGTGCGCAAGTAGAAAATAATAGAGATTTTATTGTTCAGACATCCGTTTCGGTTGCATCTGTTAAGGGAACTGATTTTTGGGTTATATCCGATAATAAAATTGGTGATTCAGTGATTGGCTTGGAGGGAATTGTTAGTCTTTCAAATAGAAAATCTGGAGAAAAAATAGATATAAAAGCAGGGATAACTGGACTCTCTACTAAGGATGGTTCACTCCAGTCATTTAAATCTGATCCAAAAAATACCCCGATTGACCTTACTCAAAACGACAATAAAGATAAACAGCTTGAGATTATATTTAAAGATTCTTCAGGCAAAGAGAAAAAATTAATTATTGAATATAAATAATTAAGATTTTTTGAAGTTAAAAAAAATTATTCATTACCTAAACCCTGTAGCCCTGTTTATGGTATTAACTCAATTTGTTTTTGCTCAGGAAAAAAACCTTTATCATTCTCCCCCTGCTCACGCTATTAAAGGAAAAGATTTAGTTATTTCTGCATCTTTGGTTAATGCCACTACCCCTATGGAGGCAATTTTATATTATAGATCACCTGGAAGTGAATCCTATCTTGAGGCCCCTTTTGTTAATCAAGGATTCAATTGGGAGGCTGCAATACCAAAATTTGCGGTAACTGATTCTGGTATTGAATATGTAATAGCATTTCGCTTTTCAGAGAATTTAATTATTTCATACCCAAGAGTTGATCCATTTAATAATCCCTATAATCTTCAAGTGGTGGATGACCCTTCTGCTCGTGGTTCAAATATTGCCCTTGATCAAGTTGATATTCTTATTTTATCACCAGATATTGGTGAGATAATTGAACCTAGTGAAGTATTTATCGCCGCCTCATTCTTTTATGTAAAAAATATAGACATGACCTCTGTTGTGCTCACATTAGATGAAGTGGATCAAACATCTGAAATGATATTAGAGGATGATATACTCACCCTTGACCCTGGATTGGTTAAGCCTGGTGATCATAATATTCAAATAAATATGAAAAATAAAGATGGCGATGATCTAGCTCCATTTAAATGGGGATTTACAGTTGGAGAGAGAAGAAAAGAGATGCAAGATTATGTCTCCTATAAGGGATCAGTTCAAAATAGATTATCATCAGAAAAAGTGTCAGAGGCAAGCTTAAACGTTGCCGAGGTACAAGGAAAATTTGATATTGATTTTAATTGGGCTGAGATAAAAACAGATGTGCGTATAAGCTCAAGAGAAAACCCTTACATACAACCACAAAACCGCTTAGGGGCTCAATTTGCTTTTAGTTCTTTTATAGATTTTAGTGTTGGAGATTTTTATCCCAGGTTAAGCCAATTTATGATTGATGGAAAAAGGGTGAGAGGTATTGGGCTTAAAGCAGACTTTAGTTGGATAAAATTTGATTTTATTCAAGGTGAATTAAATCGAGCTGTTCATCAGCAGCGATTTATTAATGGTGGTTACCGCCTGAACAGCAATTTAACAAAAAAGAATAGCGATGGGTCGTATAGTTATTTTTTAGATCGCTCAGGGCATACTTTTAAAAGAAATATTATTGCAGCAAAGCTTTCTACTGAGCTTTTCTCTCGCTACAAATTTGGAATTCATCTTATGAGCGCAAGAGACGATACAAATTCTGTTAAGAGAACACTAAACAATGCATTGTTTAGTTCGGATTCACTAGTGATTGGAGTTCCTGTAAATAATTATAATTTAGATGGATTTACCACAGCAATTGAGAGCGCAGGGCACCAATTAAATATTGTTTCCAATGACTGGTCTGGAAGAAAGCCCAAAGATAATCTTCTATTGGGTTTTAATATTGGCACTAGCTTTGATGATAAAAGATTAAATTTTGATTTTGATTGGAATATTAGTCTTTATAATAGAAACATTTGGGGTGGAGCTATGTCAAAAACAAATCTTGATACAGCACTCGATGATTCATTAGATGGTTATATTGGACTACAATACAATCAAGATGGTGCTCCCATAGATGGGAATGTTTCAACGATTAAGACAAGTGATATTTTACTTGATCCGATTGCGCTTGAGGATATATTTATTATTAATACAAATATGACACCGCTTGTGCCATTTGATATCAATTCAAATTTGTTGAGTGGATTGATTAACATGCCTTCGTCTGCATTTAAGTTCTCACTAAAAGGAAATTATAGATACAATAAACTCTTAATTGAATATCGGCAGATAGGTCCAGAATATGTATCTCTTGGCAATCCTTTTTTAAGAAATAATTCCCGTCAATTCATCATTTCTGATCGCATTAATCTATTAGATAATAAATTATTTGTGAATATTGGATATAAACATTTAGATAATAAGATACTCAAAACAACTATTAACCCATTAAACACGAATACATTATTTTTAAATATTAATTTTTTAGTAGGGCCTGGGCTTCCATCTTTTGCAATAAACTATCAATCCATTGGAAAAAATAATGAAAAGTCAAAGTTAGATTCGGTAGGAGGCTCTATTATTGATCTTAGGGAAGATTCGAATACTTCAAACAATATGATCGCAATGACAGTACCCTATACAAGCAATGGAATCAAACATAACTTTACTTTAAATCTTGGAAATGTAACCAATCTAGATAATCTAGCAAATAAAAGAAGTGGTGATTTTTTATTTCCTAAAACAGATTCAAAAACAATTTCATTAAATCTTACTTCAGAATTTTCTAAGCAGCTCAATACCACTACTCAATTCAGCCAAACAAAACTTGAGATTCCATCCTACAAAAATGGATTGCTTCAGAAAGCTCCTTTTACATGGACAAATTTATCCCTATCGGCAAACTACAAATTAATAGATAATAAGACGATGTTGAGAGGAATGATTTCTTTGATGGATAATAAAAGTCAAATTAGGTCTCAATTATTAGGTTTTAGAGCGGGACTAGATTACAATCTTAGGGAAGATATATCTGCTTCCCTGATGAGTTTTTTACGATTAAACTATATTAGTAGTAATAATGGAATTCAATCATATAATGAAGGGGTTGAAATCAATTCATCAGGTTTAATATTTAATCTTAACTATAATTTTTAACGATGAAATCATTAGATAAAATAGTAAAATATTTCCAAGGGAATTGGGTTCCGTGGTTAATTGTATCTAGCTCTATTGCATTGGTTTCTCTTTCACAGTGGATTGGTATTTTTGATACACTGGAGTTAAAAATGTACGACTATCGATTCAATACAGTTCGCGGCCCCTTGACCGGATGGACAGCGATCGATTCTACCTATATAAATAAAGGGACAGATGTAGTTTTAGTTGAGGTTGATGATGAAGCCTGGAGATTAGTTCCTGAAGAATGGCCATATCCAAGAGGTAGTATATGGGGCCGAACAATAAGAAATTTATACAAAGCGGGTGCAAAGGTTATTGTTTTTGATATACAGTTTGATTCACCTGAAAATAGATCCGAGATATATAAAGATTTAATCCAGACAACAACAACCGATTATATCATGAATCAAGTGCCTTCAATGCGTGATACGGCTCAAGCAGAATACATCCTAGAATCACTTCCTAAGCTTATTCCAAGGCACGGGGATGATATACTAGGAGAAGCAGTAGCTGAAGCACAAATGTTTGGCACTACTGTAATTATGCCCGCTAAAATGGTTACGGAGCCAACTTCAGTTCCGCCGCAGTATATAGCCTACCCTGTAAAGCAGGTCATGAATGCAAAACCAGAGCTAGGACTGATAAATGATCAAATGGATTTAGATGGATTTTCAAGAAGATATTCTCTTTTTGATATTATGTCACATGAGCCTGATAAGTACTATTTGACATTAGGGGTTAAGGCTTTTAAAGCATTTAATGAAATCCCGGATACCGCAAAACCGTACTTTGATTATGATAATCTAATTTGGGAATATGGAAACCATAAAATAAAAGCTTACGGTCAAGGTAATTCCTTTTTAGTTAATTATTACGGACCTCCATCAGGGTATAAAATTAGAGATCAGAGAAACTTGCCCCCCTGGGCAACATTTCCAAAATATTCCTTAGCATATATTATTGATACCGATGAAGTTACATTGCGAGACCCAATGGAAGATCTTGATTGGATGAGCCAATTTTTGCCTGGCGAAATCCCAGAATGGATTAGCGCGATTGAAGATGAAAATGAGCGCAAAGAGATGTTAGAGGTCATGGGGGTCAGTAATAATGATATTTCTAATTCACCATTTTATAATAAAATAATAGTAATTGGTACTTCTGTTGAGGTTCATCATGACTATAAGCAGACTCCTTTTTATAATTATGCAGGCATTCAGCAGTTAACCCCCGGTATGGAAACACACGCTAATGCCATTCAAACAATGATTGATGGAAATTATATCAATGTGCTAGGCGGTGGATTAACGGAATTTTTTAATGAATATAATAAATACCCCTTTAGCCATTTGATGTTAATTGCACTATTAAGTTTGATTGCACTTGCTATCCTATCCTTTGTAAATCCCGTTGCTGCAGGTTTTTTAATTATTTTAGAATGTCTTATATATTTTGCCGTTGCTTGCGGGTTATTTATTGGAGACATTTTTTGGGGGATTAAAGCAATCTTACCCAACTTCATGATTAGTAGTCTATCGCTTCAGCATCAATTACCACAAATTGGCGAATCTTTTATTATTCCGATTGTAGCACCTCTTGCTTCTGTAGTAGTGACTTATTTTGTAATTGTACTGTATGATTTCATTATGGAGCAAAAAGATAAAAAATATTTAAAAAGTACTTTTGGTGCTTATATCTCTCCTGATTTAATAGATCAAATGTATGAGGACAAGCAAGAACCTAAACTAGGCGGTCAGGCAGGTTATCACACCGCATTTTTCTCAGACATTCAAAGTTTTTCATCATTTTCTGAGATACTTGAGCCAGAGAAAATGGTAAGCTTAATGAATGAATATCTAACGGAAATGACGTCTATATTGCTAGAGCATAGGGGAACGTTAGATAAATATATCGGAGATGCAATTGTAGCATTCTATGGCGCACCTGTTCCCTTAGAAGGTCATGAGCATCATGCCTGCATGACAGCTCTTGAAATGGAAAAGAAATTGAAATTAATGAGAGAAAAATGGTCTACTGAAGGAGATTGGCCTGAGCTAGTACATAATATACGTCACCGCGTGGGATTAAACTCTGGAGATATGGTAACGGGTAACATGGGCTCTTCTATGCGAATGAATTATACAATGATGGGAGACACTGTTAATTTAGCTGCTCGATTAGAGCCTGCTGCTAAACACTATGGGGTTTATACATTTGTTGCTCATAACACATATAAAGCAGTCAAAGATCAATTTGAATGGAGATTGCTAGATTATTTAACAGTAAAAGGAAAAAAGAAGCCTGTTAGGGCTTATGAGTTGTTTTCAGTAAAAGATGATCTTAATAATGACCAGTTGCAGTTAAAAACAGCGTTTGATGAAGGTTTAGATTTATATTTCAAGCAAGATTGGAAAAAAGCCCTTAGTAAATTTAAAGAAGCATCTGAGCTCGAGGAAGATTTTCCTCATCGCCCAACAACACCATCTTTGATTTATATTGAAAGATGTGAAATATTTATAAAAAATCCACCAGAAAAAGATTGGGATGGTGTATGGATAATGAAGACCAAATAATCTATTTTATATTACTATGACCGATACTCGCGGAAAAATTTTGTGGATTGATGATGAAATTGATCACTTAAAACCTCATATTTTATTTTTAGAGGAAAAAGGATATCATATTACGCCCTCATCTAGCGGAAAGGATGGTATTGAAAAAATTTCTAATCATTCTTATGATTTAATTCTTATCGATCAATTTATGCCGGGGCTGGATGGAATAGAAACCATAACGCAAATAAAAATTTCTAATCCTTCTACACCAATAATCATGATAACCAAAAGTGAAGAAGAATGGTTAATGGATGAAGCAATTTATAAAAAAATTGACCACTTACTTATCAAACCTGTTAATCCAAATCAAATTTTTGTTGCCTGCAAACAGGTATTGGAAGATCTAATTATTCATTCTGAAAAATCAAAAACTGAATACTTAAGTCAATTTAAAGAGGTTGAATCACTTGTTGATCAGGCAAACTCTATTAATGATTGGTGGGAGGTGTATACTAAGCTGGTTAAATGGCAGTTTGATTTTGAAACCCAAAGCGAGGAAAGTTTAGGGCAAATTCTAGAAGATCAGTTCCAATCATGTAACAAGAAATTTTCAAGTTATATAATTCAAAATTACCCTCAATGGGTAAATTCAAAAGAAAGACCCACTTTGTCATGTGATATTTTTTCAAATAATGTCAAACCATTATTAACAAACAATAGTAAAACATGCTTAGTTGTGATGGATGCAATGCGCTTTGATCAGTTTATGGCATTGTATCCATTATTTGCAGAGGATTATTCTATTGAAATTGAACCGAGTGTATCTTTATTGCCATCGGCAACGCCGTATTCAAGAAATGCAATATTTTCTGGACTTTTTACTGATGAGCTTTGCGATAAATATCCTAAACAAAAAGAAGAAATGGTAGAGGATAATGGAAGTTTAAATAATCATGAAAAAGAACTTCTTTCTGATCAATTAAAAAGAAATGGATTTGCTGATAAAAAAATGCATTATCATAAAATTTGGTATGTAGCTGAAGGGAATAAATTTCAATCCATGATCAAAAATTATGTTAATAATGATATCATAGCTATTGTTGTTAATTTTGTTGATCAGCTAGCTCATCGTAGATCTGAATCAGATGTATTAAAGGAAATGGTTCCAGATGAAGCTGGATATCGCAAGGCAGTTCATTCATGGTATAAGAATTCATGGATAAGAAAAGTACTTCAAGAGCTAAGCAATGAAGGTTTTAATGTGATTATGACAAGTGACCATGGAAGTGTAATGGTTAATGATAGCGCTATTGTGGCAGCCGATAAAAATTCATCATCTGGTGTTAGATATAAATATGGAGTGAATATTAATTCGCCAGATAAAAAGGCAATTGATGTTCGAAATTTAAAGGATTACAGACTGCCAGATCTTGGAGCAAGAATCAATTATTTAATTGCGAAGCAGAATTTCTTTTTTTTATATCCCAATGAACAAAGAAAATATAAAAAACTTCTTCAAAACAGTTTTCAGCATGGCGGAATATCGATCGAGGAAATGTTGGTTCCAATTTTTACAATGAAGCCAAAATGAAAAATTATGTATTTAAATCACCCGATGAGACAAAAGAATTTGCTTCAGAATTAGCACAAAAAGTTCCCGATGGAAAAATTATTGCTTTAATTGGAAATCTTGGCACTGGAAAAACAACCTTCAGCCAAGGCTTTGCATTGGGCATGGATATTCACGAGTCAATAATTTCCCCAACGTTTAAACTTGTCAGTGAATACTGTGGAGATAGGGCTCTTAATCATATTGACTGCTATCGCTTAGACTCTTCTACTGATTTTCTTAATATTGGAGGAGAAAACTTCCTCAATTGTGAAAATGGAGTCACTTTAATTGAGTGGGCAGATCGAATAAAAGAGCTTTGGATTGATGATTGGATGTTTATTTATTTTGATCGGGATCAACAATTTCCCGAAACTAGACTTGTAAAGATAGTAGGGTGATACGTGAATCTTTTAGCGATTGATACTACCACCGATTGGTGTGGAATCTCTTTTTTCTACGAAGACCAATGTAAAATTTTAATAGAAAAATCAATTCCCAAAAAACATTCTGAGCAACTACCCATCTTTTATGAAGAAATCCAAAAAACCTCTATGTTCAGCCAGGGCATTATTGATGCAATTGCAATCTCTATTGGACCTGGATCATTTACTGGACTAAGAATCGGATTGGGTTTTGCAAAAGGTCTCGCATATGCATTAAATATTCCTTTAGTTCCTGTACCTACATTAGAGGTAATTGCAAATGATCCAATAATAAAATTCGATGATTATTTTGTATATTTATACTCTCATCGAGATATTGTTTATTTCCAAAAATTTATTAATAGGAAACCTGTAAATGATCCAAAGGCTAGTGCGTGGAAAGAATTAGACCATAGTCAAAATGCTGTTCAGTATGGTTGCGACAATTTATCAAATTCCAAGAATTATCCCTCTATACATCCTTCCGCAGCTATGGTAGGAGAATTAGCAATAAAAAATTATGAAATATGGAGATCAAATGAGCCCTATACATTAGCCTCTAATTATATTTCCCCCTTTGAGCTAGGTTAAAATGAACATTAGGCTAGCAACTATCAATGATTTAAATAAAATCTACTATATTGAAAAAAAGGTTTTCAACGACTATTGGTCAATTGATTTAATAGAATCAGAATTGAATGATCAAGAGCATTCTGAAGTATCAGTTCTTGAAATTAATAAAAAAATAATTGGCTATATTTTCCAGAGAAAAATTTTTGATGATAATCATATTATTAATCTTGCTATTGATATTCCATATCAACATAAAGGTTATGGAAGATTGCTCCTCATGAACATACTTGAAAAAGATAAGAACGATACTAATGTTTTTTTAGAGGTAAAAGAAGCTAATTTGCCAGCTATAAAATTATATATAGATTTGGGCTTTGAAGAGGTAGATAGAAAAGATAGATATTACTCTGATGGGTCAAATGCTATCTTCATGTTAAGAAAAAATAAGAAATATGGCTTGGTTTAGTAGAAAAGATAAAAATATTTCCCCAGATGCTACTAAAAAAGATATACCTAGCGGCCTTTGGACTAAGTGCCCATCTTGCTTAGAGATACAATACAAACCTGAGTTAGAAAAAAACTTTTTTGTATGCAGGCAGTGCGGTCATCATTTTAGAATGACCCCAGAGATATATTTTGATCTATTAATCGATGGCAAGAGCTCAAAGGAATTATTTGCTGATATTAAATCATTAGATATTCTAGACTTTGCCGGAGAAAAAAAATATTCTGACCAACTTAATCATGCGATTGAAAAAACCGGGAAAAATGATGCAATAAGTTGTGTTGAAGGAAAAATAGATAAGCATAAAGTAATTATTGGCGTTATGAATTTTGCCTTTATTGGGGGCAGTATGGGCTCTGCTGTTGGAGAGATTGTTTCACGATGCATTGAAAGAGCAAGAAAAAATAAATTACCATTTATTCTTGTTTGCTCTTCAGGTGGCGCAAGAATGCAAGAGTCAGCTTTATCGTTAATGCAGTTAGCGAAGACTAGCTCAAAGCTCGCTAAATTTCATGAAGATGGGGGATTATTTATTCCTATTTTAACTGACCCAACTACGGGTGGAGTCACAGCGAGTTTTGGTATGCTAGGAGACATAATTTTAGCTGAGCCCGGAGCATTGATTGGGTTTGCCGGCCCAAGGGTAATTAAGCAGACAATCGGAGAAGACCTCCCCGAGGGATTTCAAACATCAGAATTTCTTTTAGAGAAAGGCTTTATTGATCATATAGTGCCTCGAGTTGAAATGAAAAATAAAATATCAAGTCTGATTGATTTTTTATCCTAATGCCTCCCCCTTCAATATTAATTGTAAACGATGATAGTATTTTTTCTGATGGGATAAAAGCTCTCTGGGAAGCAATGTCTGAAATTGGCGAAACTACCGTGGTAGCTCCAAAATCAGAAAATAGTGGCGTTGGGCAAGCGATTACTATTTCAAGACCATTGCAATCTGAAGAAATTAATTTATCATGCGGCCTTTCTGGATTTGCCATTGACGGAACACCTGCTGATTCAGTAAAATTTGCAGTAAGCGTAGTTATGGATAAAAAACCTGATATATTAGTTTCTGGCATTAATCCTGGATCAAATGTTGGCCAGAGCATTCTTTATTCTGGCACTGTATCAGCAGCTAGAGAGGGTTCGTTTAGAGGAATTAATTCCATTGCTGTAAGCCTTGATGGCGTAAGCGATTTTGAGTTTACTGGGGCTAAAAAAGCATCTATTGATGTAGTGAAATCTGTTCTAAAATATGGATTGCCAAACGATACACTATTGAATGTTACCGTACCCAATATCCCTATAAAAGAGTTTAAGGGATATAGAATAACTAAACAGGGGTCAATGTATTTTACCGACCAATTTGAAAAAATTGATAATGTAAGAGGATCTACATATTACTGGTTAACAGCTAATCATAATGACCCCGATACTTCCATCGATTGTGATAGAATTGCAGTAAAAAATGGATACATTAGCATTACTCCTATTCATTCAGTCCAAACAAATTATGATTTTATGGAAGAATTAAATAAATGGGTAATTGATTAATTGATATGAAGGCAAACG